>Ga0307488_10000016_pt1 | contig 135781 bp, 113 predicted proteins | sample SB02metaG_FD_202248 | JGI IMG/M metagenome (GOLD analysis project Ga0307488, IMG submission 202248) | Sea-ice brine microbial communities from Beaufort Sea near Barrow, Alaska, United States - SB 0.2 | ecosystem: Environmental > Aquatic > Marine > Coastal | place: USA: Alaska | collected...
AGAAAAACAAGAGATACCATTTGGTGAAGGTAATCCAATTGGACTATTAGGGTGTGAAGGAGCAAATAATGCACAGAAAGTATCTAGTATGATACCTGCTTGTTTGTTTGGAATACCTGCGGCACCTTTTGCGGCAATGGTTATGGCAATTTGTATGTACTTTGGTATGGAAATTGGTACACCGGATTTATTAAACGATATAAACTTTACACATAGTTTAGCATTTGGATACATTTTTGGAACAATAGGTGTAGCATTACTAAGTATATTCTTATACAAATATATTCTTAAGATATTAGAAGTTCCTTTTTGGATTTATGCAATGTTTATTCTAGTAGTTATAGTATGGGCAAACATGCAATACACTGGTGGGTGGGAAGACTTTGCTCTACTCGCTATACTAAGTGCAATTGGTGTAGTATGCAAACACTTTAATATTAGTAGACCGGCAATCCTTGTTTCATATGTTGTAGCATTTAAGATTGATGAATACTTTTGGGGAACACTACAACTGTACGGATACAAACAATGGAAACCAGGACTAACTTCTATGGAAGGATTTAGGTGGACTGAACTATTTAACATTTATAATCATCCTATTTTTCTTGTATGTATTATAATTGCAATAGGCATATTCATAAATAGTTTAGTAAGAAAAGATAAAGGAATCGATTATACATGACACATAATACAAATTGGAATAAACCATTAGCAGACCCAAGTAAATACAACAGTAATTGGGATTGGACTGTGGATCACAGTGAATATCACTTTAATGACAGTATACAAGATCAACCTGGTGATTGGTTTGATGTACTTGGTGTATTTCAAGGTAACTGGACTGCTGAAAGAGAAGCACTTGTTTCTGCAACAAAACCAGTTAACTGGGCAACACGTAAGTTTTATGGAGAAAGCGAAAAAATATCTCCTATGATAGACCAAGAAGAATATGACATTGAACAAGGCGGCGGTGATCCCGAAACGCTTATGCTAACTAATATGAATGATGATTGGGATAACTTTCCAACACTGTATAGTATGATGGATTATTTTGGTTTAAAGGTTAGTAACGTTAATGGCGCAAAAAAACGTGCTCATGTTCAACTAACTGGACAAATGTTTAATTTGCATATAGATAAACTTTGGGATAGATGCTCTAAAGACCCCGAACAAGTAGCCCGCATTACTATTATGCTTGACGATTGGAAACCTGGGCAATTTTACATGTATGGCAACTATATTTACAGTCACTGGAAAGCCGGAGAAGCTCATATATTTGATTGGCCAAATGTTCCACATTGTACTGCAAATGCAAGCAATACACCACGAGCTGTACTACAAGTTACAGGATTAAAAACAGATCGCACTAGAGAAATACTAAAAAATGCAAGTAAGGATAGAGTATTCAAACTTGCCTAAACTAATTATATTAACTGGACCACAAGGTTCTGGTAATCATTTGTTTAGTAAAGTGTTAGCACTTAATCCAGTTGTACATGGTTGGCAAGATTTACTTGATGAATATTGGATCGGTCATGATAAAGAACCATTTGCAAAATACTGGGCTGATCCTGAACAACTGGACAAGTTTGATTGGTCGCAAAGCAAAGTATTTGTAACCAGCATTAGTTGTCCTTATGCATTAAATGGTGAGTATGTAAATCCTAACTACGCTTCTTTTATTAAACAGGCAAGCAAATATGTAGATATACAGGTTGCAATTATTGCAAGAGATAAAACTATTGTAGAATCACAGCAAGAACGTGTTAGAGGACAAATAACACTTCCTAACTTTTATGACAATATGGACTTACTAACACAATATCCTCATATATTTGTAAGTCAAGAAGCATTAAAAATGTACGGTATTTGGTACTTGCATTATGTAGAACGTGAACTAGGATTACCTGAAAGTGCAATAACAGTTCATCACAACAATATATTGAGCGATGATGCAAATTGCAAATATATTAAAAACGTTAGTGAACAAACTTTAGATAAAATAGCACAAAAAGCAAGCAGTAAATGGCGATAAATCACGTTACAATAATCAAATACACTAGTGCAATATTCATTCTCTCTGCTATGGTTTTGCATGTTGCAGGCATAACTCCATGGAACAGCATACTACAGATGATAGGTGCTAGTGGCTGGATTTATGTAGGATATAAATGGAATGAAAAAGCCCTTATACTAAACTTTCTACCTCAGTTTGCTATTATTATTCCAATGTTAGTATACATGTATTTTTTATAAAATAAATACTATACATGAGGGAACCTAAAATGTTTGAAAAACTTGATGCAGCAAGATTAGATTATTTTTCTACGAGAGACCATAAGGTAATGCAGAGAAAAATACGAAATATGACTGCATTAACATCTAATATTATAAGTACTTTTGATAAAGAAGCAAAAATTATTGATGCTGGTTGTGGTGGGAATCAATACCAAATGCATTTTCCTAATTTAATAGCATTTGATCCTGTAGATTATGGAAATCAACATTTTGTTAGTAGTATCTTAGATGCAGACATAGATCAAGAAAGTCAAGATGGAGTATTATGTTTAGGGGTACTTCATGAATGTCCAGATGATTATATTCAAGCGAATATGGAAAAAATGTTGTCTTGGATTAAGCCAGGTGGTAAGCTAGTTATGAAACATAAAGCAACACCATTAACGTATAAAATTAATCACCCATATATAGATACTTTAAAAGCCCAAGGTATGTGGGATAAAGAAAAAATAGATGAATATACTAACATGTATAATTTAAAACTTAACTGGATAGAACCATGGAGAGTAACTAGGCAGCAACAATTTTATCATAAAAAAGTTAATCCTCTAGAATTAGTAATTGATGGATTTATTTGGTGTTGGGAGAAAAATGAAACAATTTAAAGAATTTGAACTTGGTAAAGCTGAAAAATTTAAATTAAAAAAATCTAAGCAGAGAATGTATCGTCGCAATGTAGTACATGGTAAGGATTCTTCGCCCTTACTATTTTCTATTAATTTATTAGATACTTTTGATAAAGAAGCAAAAATTGTTGATGCTGGTTGTGGTGGGAATCAATACCAAATGCATTTTCCTAACTTAATAGCATTTGATTTTGTAGATTACGGAAATCAACATTTTGTTAGTAGTATCTTAGATGCAGACATAGATCAAGAAAGTCAAGATGGAGTATTATGTTTAGGGGTACTTCATGAATGTCCAGATGAGTATCATGAACCAAATATAAAAAAAATGTTGTCTTGGATTAAGCCAGGTGGTAAGCTAGTTATGAGAGGCAAAACACAAAGAGAAACAACGACTGATTTTAATCAAGGTTATTGGTCAGAAGAAAAAATAGAAAAATTTAGTAATAAATTTAATTTATCCGTAGTATGGAATACTACGTATCAAGCTGTTCACGGGCACACATATATGAATACTACGTATCAAGCTGATTGCGGGCACACAAATATGTATCAAGCCCAAGGGCCGTTGGGATCTTTAGGCTATATTTGGTGTTGGAGGAAAAATGTATAAAAAGATTAAAGATCACTTAGAAGAAACAGAGTGGAATTATTGGAAGCATTTGCATCATAGTATCCAACAAAGCAATAAGTTAATAGGGTGTGCTATTAAATCTTATATACATGGAATATTTCCATGTTGGTATAAAGCAGATGGCCCTGTAACTATTGCAAAAATGTATCATCAAATTAATAAAATACATCATGTACATAAGATAATTCAAAAAATGAAAAAAGACGGAGACATATGATGGATACAATGAGCTTACATAGTATTTTATGTTCTTATGGAGATGTAGTAGAACTTGATTATAAGTTTAGTGACGATGCAATCACTGAGCTTAAACAAATTACTAATTGGTTACCTGGGCCAAATAAAAAAACTTCTATTAACTTAACTGGTCCTATTGAAGAATTGGGTCTTGATGCTTTAGCAGATGTTAAACATCAAAAAAATCAACCATACAACGAAAATTTATTAAAGTGCCCAACAATCAAAGTATTCTTTGATAAATGGACTGAGCTCGCTAGGTGTAGAGCTGCTACTATGGATAAAGGAAGTTTCTTTAGACTACACAGAGATGCGTTTAGACTAAATGACCAGTTTAGAATTTTTATACCATTAAATAAAACAACAGACGACGAATGGATTTTTATGTACGACGGTTCAATCCAACGATTTAAAGAAGGTGTTCCGTATATATTAAATACTAGAAAAGTGCATGGTAGTTTTTCTATGGCAGATGGCATATATCATATACTAATGAGCGTATTTTTAAACGAATCTAATATTAAACAACTAGCCAAATTACTTCCAAACTGCAAAGAACATTAGATAATATTGATAAATAACTGTAAGTAAACGATTAAGGAAATATAAAACATGAAATTTTATTTAATTGCTGGTGTTGGATTTTCAGAAATGCAAACAATTGCTGATAAATTAAAAAATACACTTAACGCATGTCATGGTGAAGGTACTGCAATTAAAGCAGCTCATGGAAGTATTCGAAGATTCTCTCATGGAACCGAAACGCCTGGCAATGATTGGTGCAATCTTTCTGGGCACGATGGATTAGGACCGTTTGGTGCTAGATTAGCAACTTTGCTAACCGCTACAACCGAACACGTTGTAATTTTTGGTCCAGGGGTGTTGAGAAATTTAGATAGAATGGTATCACATTTTACGTCAAATCTAACAGACTCTGAACTTTCAATTCGCATAACAAGTCCTTCAAATATTGTAATTCCTTATATATTTAAAACTAATCAAGATCCAAAAACTACTCTTGACTTACTAGAAGCCGAATGGGATAAAACTTCTATTATAAATAACGGTAGTGCAATTATAGATGCATCATCCGACGATATACAGGCAGCTAAAGCTTCTTATAACGCCTGGTGTTCTAATTTTAACTCCCAAGCACATTCTTTGTTTGGTGATTTTGACTCTGAAGACTTTACTCCGTTTGGTGGATGGAACGAAAATTGTACTCCTTCATCAGTTGGCGTAGGCATTACTGATGTAACTAGTATTACTAGGAATGATAGTAGTGTTAGTTCGTTTACTAATAATTCATCACAGTATTATATAACATCTTATTAAACTCCTAATCAATTTTAGTGCATAGTTCACTATCACCTATCTCTTGCTGGTTAACTGTATAAGTATTAGTAACAGCTATTAATGGAGATAAAATGATAGATTATATATATTCGGATGCAGGTTCACCTACAAAAATGATTATTTGGGACCTCGGCCGCCGATGTAACTTTGATTGCTCGTATTGTACTGCATGGATGCATTCAACAACAGCACCGTTTAGCGACTTTGAAGAATACAAAAAGACTGCCGAATTCATACACAAATATTATTCTTTATACAAAAAATATCATAAAGAAAATTGGACTGTAATGATTTCATTTACAGGAGGCGAACCTGCAATAAACCCTTCGTTCTACAAACTTGTTCCGTATCTAAAAGAACACTATCCGTATATGCGTCTTAATTTAACAACTAACGGAGCGTGGAGTAAAAATAAAGGACAGTTTTTGCTTGATAACATGGAAAGCATTACAGTGTCTTACCACTGTGAAGGCAACGATAAACAAAAAGCACTAGTACGTGACAATTTACTTTGGGTTAGATCAAATATTTCTAATCCTGAAAAAATTAAAGTTAATGTAATGATGCATATGGATTACTTTGATGAAACTGTAGACCTAATAGAAAACTTTTTAAAGCCAAATGATATAAAATATATTCCAAGAACAATTGGCGATGATGCAAAATATAGATCTAAATGGTTTAAAGATGCCGATGGAGCTATGCGTAGAACATCTCATGTATATACCGGAGATCAATTACACTACATAAAAAATCATTGGAATTCTAAAAATAAAGAAGTTCAAGTTGCAAGAATTAAAAAGGAAACTGCTAATGTCTGACTATCAACCAACAGCACAAACTCCAATTAAACCAATCGAAATTAAAACAGAATCAACTGGAAATAGTGGCCATGCTCGAAAGATGGGCCGTATGTGTTGTGGTGGCCGCTGTATGACTGTTAAGGAAGACGGTCAGGAAAAAGATGCAATGTTTATTGAACAGTCTAACTTTGAAGGTTATAACTGTATGATTAACTGGTTCTTTTTACATATCGAACAAGACCGTGACGCAGTTTATCACCATCAAACTTGTATGGGTAAATTAAAAGGTTCGCCCGAAGCAAATATTGACCCTGCAAAATTTGGAGACATTATTAAAAAGTTTGGTCCTAACAAAGGTCCTATTTGTACAATTAGTGAAAGCGACAAGTATTTAGAATGGTTAGAAGGTGAATTTATAAAAGGAAGAACTCCTACAATGGTTTGTCCTAATACACATTGTGGGTGTGGCATATGTATTGTTAAAGCAAAAAAAGATGACGATTTTGAAAATATTGCATCAAAGTATATTGAAGTAGGTCAGCTTGGCTAGATGTTTTATTTAGATCTAGAACAGGGAAACAATACTGTTTCAATTGAATTTAAAGAAGTAGATACACCGTTAGGTAAAAAATGGGCAGAAGCACTTCGAAAAGAAATTGATAAAGGTATTTTTATTCCTCAACCAGATAGAATCTACAATCTTAATAATAAATGGACAGAAGATATTATTATTAATACACTTAATAAATGTATTAATACTATTAATGAATATGACAATTTCATTGATTACACAATACCTACGCCAATGACACAAGAAGCTAGTAATCACTTGCATCACTATTTTGAAAAAATGCGAGGTGAAGCAGAAGAACCAAATGAATTTTATAAAAATAGTCCAGAACATGTACAAGAAGCTATTGAAGAATATAATGTACAAATACATAGGTGGGAAGATTTAGGGGCTTCAGGTAGAATTGTAGTGCATATTTTAGATAGACCAACAACGTTGCTTGAGGATGAAGATTATAATCAATGGTCTTTAGACACTGTGCCTGGTGATGTAAGATTAAACTATTGCCATAAAGGCAAACCCTTATGGGATGTTTTTAAAGACGGCGACGATGTAGTTGGCGAAGATAATATACGTCCTCAATTTAAGTATAGTGCAGATTTTCAAATTAATTTTGGTCAAGGTCCAGGCCATAGAAGACGCGAGAATTTAGACCAATGGTGGGAAGCTCAAGGTATTAAATTAAATAAATTAGGATTTCATAAAGATAATCCAAAAAATGCTGTAGGATGGGCAGTTGTAGGCAAGGTTGTTGGAGACCCAATAGAAGTAAAATCTTATATTTTTAATTCTACAAAAATATTAGGGGTAAGATATGTTTAAGTGTGGCTACTTATCGCATGGAATATATACAGGGTTTGGCATGAAGGGAAATACTCTGCCGTGCTGTTATGTAACAAAATCAGATAAGAAGTATAATTGGCAACCTAACAACGGCTTACTAAACGGCAATTTTCTTACTGAAGTAAGAAAAACTGCAATAGCCGGTAATGTACCAGATATTTGTAGTGATTGTGTTAAACAAGAAAAATTAACTGGTACAAGTCCAAGGTTAAATAACAAATATTTTGATGACGAAACAGTAAAAGAAGTTGTTACTGAAGAAGATGTTAGGTATTTACAAATACGTTTATCAAACGTGTGTAACTTTAAATGTACTATTTGTAGCTCAAATTTTAGTCATCTTATTGGAAAAGAACAAGGCATTAAAAATCCATTAGAGAGTATTAATGATGCTGAATTTAACGAGTTAAAAGAAAAACTACCAAAAATGAAAAATTTACAATTGTTAATCTTTGCTGGTGGCGAACCTTTTTACAATGCAAGTATGCTAATTGATTTATTAGATTACGTGCCTAAGACCGCAGAAGTTGCTGCACATACTAACGGGTCTGTATTTAATAAACCCCTTCTTGATAAGTTTAGAACGTTTAAGAGAGCAGTTCTAACTTTTAGCTTTGACGGATCAAATCGGTTCTTTAATTATCAAAGGTCTAATGGTAATTGGGATGATGTAATTAATAATGTTAAAAGAATAAAAAAAGAATATCCATTAATAAGATTAAGATGTGACAGTACAGTATCATGTGTTACATTTCCGGACCTTCCGAATTTTTTAATTGAAACAGAAAAGTTATTCGGCAGCCGTCATGTAGCTATACATTTTATACAGCACCCATCCTATTATCAAATAAATTTACTTAAACTAGAAGTTCTAAATAAAGTTAAGGATCTTATAAATGATAAAGTAATTATAAAAAATATTGATAGTGCAATTAACAATGTACCATCTAATAAAACTATAAATGACTTTTGGAACTATACAGAATATTTAAAGAAAAATAGAACTGATATAAACGATTATGTGCCAGAAATTAAAGATCTAATTAGAGAAATTGATTTACCTGTATCCAATTAACATAAATCGATAATATTTAGGCAATTGTAATTCTCCGCTATATAACACAGTATTCATAGGTGACATTCTTTTAAATTCGTTAATATCGTTTACACAATTAACGTGTTCGTCAACTTCAAAGAAGTTGTTGCTTTGTAATATAACTAGCTTACCGCTTGGTATCTTTGCGTACCATTCTTCAAAATTTTCTATGTGTTCACAACTTGTGTTTATAATAGTATTAGGAGTATCTGTAATAGGATAATTCATTCTATTATTAGTATTACTCCAAATTTGCCATTCGTGCTTATTATAATCAATATCCATAATATCTTGTGTAATACTTTTAAACTTCCAATCTTCTTTAACTTGGTTTCGATTAATTGTATCAGCTATTTGTAAACATGATTCGTCTATGTCAAAACTTCTAATTTTATCTATATTACATTTACTTTGAAATAACATTGCCGCAAGAGTAGCATACCATCCAGCACATAAAAAAATAGTACCTAACGAAATGTCTAACGATTCTAGTTCAGTTACCAGCCATCTTTTACTTTTTAGTTGTCCCCAACTAAGTGCATCACTAAGATCAGCATCGTAGTTGTCAACTGCATTTCGAAGATTATTAAATAATGGATTGTTAGTTAGTACTAACATTCTTCCAAAAATGTCGTTATCGTCTTTCCATTCAATCATCAAACTGTTCCTTTAGCCAATCAAAGTTGTTTATTAAATTAAGATCAGCGCCGTTAGATAAACCAAACTCCATACCGTCACTAGCACCTTTAATACAGTATTTGCCGAACGGTTTGTCTTTTCCCACTGTTGTCCAAATTCTAAGTCTTTCATTCGTTTCATCATTTTTTTGCCCTTTTATAATTTTACTTGATAGTTTAGCACATTCTCTAAAAGCACTTTTCCAAGTACTAAAAGGATCTGTATTAAATGCTGTAATATTTGCAATGTCAGGCATTGCTTTAAACTTGTCACTAATACTAGTTGTCATGTCTGTTGAATTAATATCAACGTCTAACGTTAATTTTCGAGGAAATAACTTTACTCCTCCGTAACCGTACACTAAATCATTAACAGGATTTTGACTACGCCACACATGTACGTGATCTAGTTGGTGCAGAGGTACTTCGTGATCAAAATTAAAATTGTCCATAATTATTGCATCAGCATCTACAATCCAAAACATTTTAGTAAAACATTTCTTTGCTGCTTCGATATGTGCTTGATGTATTCCCTTAACACCATGCACACGTTTAGCAATTGGAAATCTAGTTTTTAATTTTTCCCAGTTTTCGTCTGCACTAAGTTCTTGATAACTTATAAACATAATATCATACATACTTAATTATACACTCCTATTTCTTTTTTGTCAACCATATCGTATCTTATCAAATAAATTTAAAAACATTGGCATGTGTGATCTATTTAAAAATTTTTCTTTGTTAAGTTTAGCAAATTTCTTTGTGTTATTTAAAATATGCGTGTTGTCGTTATCTTTAATTCTAGTTAGTTCGCTACAAATTAACTTAATCCTAACATCTATGTCTAAATAAGAATCATATTTTTCATTAATAAGATCATAAAAGGTAAAATATCCTAAACTATTTAAATATTTAATTGTTTGCTGGCATCCTATTATTATAAAAGGTTTTCCCATTACTAATAATTGCCATATATCTAAATTTGTAAATAAAGCATTTATTTCACTCATATATGTTTGATTTACAACCGGAGAAGTTGGAGTTATTATTGTAAAGAGACTATTAGTATGATATTTAATATTGTCACTCTTAGTTATAGTACCAACATCACATAGACTACTGTTTTCTAAACTTTCTATTAATTTAGTGCGATGAGGTAAGGATTTCTCTCCGTATAAATGAAATAACATATTAGGATTAAAAGTCTGTATATCAAAATTGTGTACTTGTAATAACGGATTTATTGGTTTAAAAAAATTATTATATTTTTTTGTAGTTTTATTAAGAATTAATCGAGATTCTATTTGCCACCAATCAATACCATATGATTTACAAGGATATAGTAGCTCTTGGTACGAATTATTAATGTCACTAGTTATAATAATAATATTATCAGGAGCTATATTCATTTTTATAAACATATTTGATAAAAACTTTAAGTGTAGTATTTGGTCATAAAATTGAAACGATTGTCCTAATAATAAAAGTTTCATTTTTCCTGTACGTAAGTGGTTTAATGTATTTGGAGGAATGTAAACATTTATTCCGTTTCCTATTTCTAACGGATAAAATAAATGATCACTGAAATTTTCGTTAGTAAATAATGAAATTTGACAATTATTTTCTATCATTGAATAATAAAAACTAGAAATTACTTCTGTTAACCCGTCTGCCTCAGTAGCAGGGCCAAACGGCAATGGCCAATATTTTTCATCAATACAATAATCTAAAATTCCGTTTGGAACTGGGCCTGTTTCAGTTATCTTATCATAATAAAAATTAATATTCATTTGCAAATATCGTCAATATGTCCGTTATAAGTAAAAGTTTCGTTCTTAAACGACTTATCTTCTCGAACTAACTCGTGTGTAATAACATCAGGGTCTTCTTTAAGTGATTCGTGTACAAATTTATGAGTACATGTAAAGTTTAGTATTCCTACGTTATTTACAGTTGCACTTACATTAGAGACATAGTTATTTGTTACAAACGTTCCAAATTCAGGTAAATCAATCTCAGGTGAAAATTTTAATGTAATAGAATATGCACCCATAGTCTTATACATAACCCAAATAAAAGGAAGATATTCATTTACTAAAGTAGCAGATAAACTTCCTTTAAAATAATCAAACGTTTCAATACCTTGTTCAATACGTTCAATAAAAGAACTATTTTTATATGTTACATCGTAGGACTTTTGTAAACTTGGTCTATACTGAGCGTTTATAACTGTCCCGTCTGCTTGTGTAATAATTTCTTTTAACCAAATGTTTGTTAACTTTAATCTAATAAACCTATGAAGGATAGTGTTTTTATAATTAGTTGTCCACCAATTTGATAAAAATTTATTATCACCGGCTTGTTCAATCCATTCTAAGTTATATTTCTTCCATTCTAAGTTCATACTGCTAAATGGAGCATCGCCACAAGTAAATCCTGGAGAAATAACGTGCATGTGCTTACGGGTATTATACAACAACTCTAAACTATGTAAAAACTCGTTTAGATGTTCAGTTGGAAACCCAATTAACCAATTAACATGATTTGTCATTCCGACTGACTTGCCATCTTTAAGATTAGCTTCTACTTCCCAAATCTTAATTTTTTTCTGCATATCATCTAAAACTTTTTGCGAACCACTTTCTACACCAAAGCTAAGAGTTGTGCAACCAGACTGGTGGATTTTTTCAAACATTTTTAAATCCATTCGGCCATCGTTACGTGCATAACTATTCCAACGTATTTTTAAATCTTCAGATAATATTAAATCTACTAATTTTTGAAACTCTTTAAAATTTCCATTTGCTAAACTATCAACAAACCAGAAACGTTTAATACCGTAATTACTAATCATATGTTTCATTTCTGCAATAGTACGATCTGCCTGAGTCCATCGAAATTTCCAAAAATGCGTTTCTGCACAGAAGCTACACTTTGCTACACACCCTCTACTAGTTTCAATACTTGTGCCATCAGGATAATCATATAAAGATAAATTATAATCAGAGTAATCAGGAAAAGGAAGTTCATCTAGATTTAACTTACTCTTAAATCCTCCTAACACCTTAGGAATTTTATGCCTAGGAAACTTTTCTAAGTCTTCTAATAGTGTTAATATTAACTGTTCACCTTCTCCTTGAATTCGAAAGTCTATTAACGTAGGATCAAGACCTTGATCTAATAGTTTAGCGTCAAACCAATCAGTAAACGCTTCTGGTCCACCAGCAACAATTATGGTTTCTGGGCTTAATCTTTTAATTTCTTTAATCATATACATACTAGCGAGTATATTAGTTAAGTATAAACTAAATCCTACTACAGGAGTATGCTTTTTAATAATAGATTGAATAGCTTTATCTAATACTGGTTTAATTAACGGTTCAATTTCATCTCTATAAGCTGGCATTTCCCAGCTATAATAGTAGATACTATCCCAAAAATTCTTTTTGTTGTGCTGTTTAACAAAATGAAAGGATTCAATATTAACATCAAATACATCAACCTTGTATCCATTTTGTCTTAATACACTAGATAGCCTAGCAAGGTTATACGGAGGAAAAATAGTTCCCCAACTAGGAGCAATAACAAGACTTATTCTAGTATCTTTTTCAATTACAGGGACATTTTCGCTCCAATAATCATATCCTCTTTCATTAATTTGTTCATTCCAGTATTTATAATGTCGTGCATTTTTTAAATTTGGATTAGTATTACTTAAATGACTACTTGCATGACGTACTTCTTGAGCAATCATTGTTTTTATTATTTGATCTCTATCTTGGCTAGGAAATTCTATAGGGTCTTCCATTTTTTAAAAACCTCCGATAACTTTGGATGTATTTTTGTAACATCTTGCTTTCTTATTCTATCATAAGTAACCGTTCTGTTAACTAATGCTCGAATTAAATCAGTTTGTTTTGCAATTCCTGCAAGACTTTTATCTTCTGGTTGTTTTAACCTATTAATAATATGATGTATACGACTAATATTGCACTGTTCTTCGTTAAAAACTGATAATCTGTCTTCTAATTCTAACGCTATTTGTAATCGATCTTGCAATGGTAATAAATCTAATTGCATGTCTTTAGGATGATCAACTATATTAAATATAAAATGTCCGTTAGAACCATTAGCTACCCAGTAATCAACTAACTTTGGTAAATCCCAAGCATTATATAACTGTGCGGTTGCTAATAAATGTACTCTTACATTAGGCATTTGTATATAGTTTGCATATGCAGTATTTAACTGCTCCCAATTTGCTCCATATCGTATATAATCATTTGTATAACCTATTCCGCACATACTAAATTGAATATCTACTGCTTTAAACTTAGGTAATAACGAAGTAACCTTTCCTTTAGTTCGACTACCATTTGTTGTAATGTCTAATCTTAGGTGTGTATTATTACTTTCTACGCACCAGTTTAATAATTTAATTACTCCGGGCATAAACAATGGTTCGCCGCCGGCTAGTTTTAAGATTCTCATATGCGGGATTTGTTTTTGTATGCTTTTAAAACAAACCGGATCGTCTATCCATTCATCAACATCTAGCCATTCTTCTCCCATTATAGCTTGTGTTTCAGGAAATAATAATTGTTCATCTGCAATCTTACTACTTACTGCGCCAAAGCACATTCTACAACTAAAATTACACATTCGACCAGGGCGAATATCTGCCCACAAAGGATAACCAGTATCATTTCCAGTTATTACATCTAATTCTATATCTCCATACCATTTAGTAAAATGATAATTTTGACTTTGTCTATCTGATCCGCCACCAGTTTTGTCTTGCTTATAACAAGTTGAGCATCTCTTTTCAAATTTACCATCAAGCATATCTTGACGAATTTTTTGCATATCATCGCTTGTCCAAATATCTTGAAGATCAGTACCTTGAACATTTTCGACTACCGGTGTCCCCCAATTAGCAATGCAGCATAAATTTGAAGCCCCTGTTGTAGTCACATAGGTATGAGTAAACGGCATAATACAAAATGCAGGATTACTTTTTACCTGCGACTTTAAGTCGTACTGTAGTTTTTCTATTTTCATTACACTCTTTCATCATTTTTTCAAACTCTGGCATAGAAACTTGCCAAGATTCGTTGCGTATTTTATCCAACTGGTGTGTTGTTTCCCACAATCTTTTAAATTCTTCTTTGTTACCTTCTTTATCCCACATATGCGTTAAGATACTATTAAGTCTGATTTCGACTAACTTACAATATGCTTTATCTTCGTCTGTAATATTCCATCTTCTATTAATTGCTAGAATATATTGTTTATACCGTTTGTCAATATACATTTTATAATCAGTTGGTAAATTTTGTATGTTAAGAAATTCTGGCCCATATAAATTGTGTATTATAATTACTTGGTTAATTCTTTTCCAATTTTGTTCTTTCATCCACCATTGCATATCAAGAAAATGTAATACGTTCATCGTACTTAATGTTAAAGTAACACTAGGTACTAATCGATCAAATCCTTCTTCAGAATCAAGTCTACGCATATTTTTTTCAACTGTAGAAAATTTTCCTGGATGACGAATATATTCAAAATGTTCGTATATTCCGTCAATGCTCATACCTACATGCACTTCTTTAAAATATTTCCATTGATTAAATACTTTGCTAGGAACTCCTGCCATGTTAGTGTTATAATCTAATATTACTTCATTAGCAGTTCCTCTATCAATATAGTAGTCTAATAATTCTCTATGTTTTAAATTAATAGTAGGTTCACCACCTGTAAAATAATATCGTTTAATAACATCTAAATTATTTAATATATGTTCCCATAATTTTATATACGTTTGGTCATAATCAAATAATTCTGGTACACCATACGTACCGTCTGGTAAATTTTCAATCTTAACTTCCATATGGTCTCTATAAGTAAATGTAGGATTATCAGGACGCATTGCAACCCAATCATCATACCATAAACTACTATCAGTAGGACCGCAACTTCTACATTTTAAATTACATTTATTTCCAAATCTTAAATCCATGTATGTAATTGGAAATTCTTTATTATCTATAGAGCCATCACTATCTGTTAGCCGTACTGCTTTATAATAAACATCTTCATATATTTTTTTAGTCCATTGACGTTTACTACCAATACCATTCTGTTCTTCATCAGTGCATAATTTACATATTTTAGGATCAATGCCATTTAACATATCTTTTCTTAACTGTTTCCAAGCAGGAGCATTCCTATGTTTAGTAATGTCGTCTTTACCTGTAAGAACATTACCATCGTCTTTATAGACAGTTCCAAAACTTGGTTTAGTATCATGAATCATTTGACAACACATTCGAATACTTCCATCTGCATTTGTTGCTAGATGATTCCAAGGAATTGGGCAAAATGCAGAGTATCGTTTTTTACTAAGGGCAGTATTTTTTGCTTCGGCAAGTTTATCTAAGTGATCTGTTTTTCCATTTAATTTAATATTAAGAATTGATCTAATCTTACGTCCATTAGGAGTATCAACACTAGGTAGTTCTTTTTTAACCCATAGAGCTTCAAGTACTGCTTGGTCAAGATCATGTTCGGCAACTATTAACATTACTTCAATTGGACAATCAGGATCATTAATCATTTTGATTCGTTCATCTGTTGTTCTAAATATATCTAAGTCAAATTTATCAGGCATTTCTTTCTCCTAACATTCTATCATTATTCTTGTTGTTGGAAAAATTTAAGTTCATTTTCACTATATCCTACTAATTTACTACTGTCAGCTAAATCTCTAATTGGGACTAGACTGATGGCACCAATTTGTCTTTTATTTGCTCCTATACTATCTAAACCTAAATTAACAATTTTATTTTTAAATTCTATAGCTCGATCTAACATTCCCGGAGGTGTCATTAATTTAATTTCTAACCAATGGTCATTTGATACTTCTTTATGATGATTAATAATTATTTCACAGTTTTCAATAAATCGAGTTTCGTTACCTGGATACTTGTCCATACTATCAAAATGAGCACTCATATTAACACTATTAATGTATTTACTTGCTTCTTTCCAATATTTTTTACTACGGCTCCCGTTAGTAGTAACAAGTACCCACTGATTTCGTTGTTTAAGGTGTTTAAGAATATCTAAAAACTTTGGGTTCATTGTTGGTTCGCCACCGCCAAAGTTCCAACGTATACTACTTCCGTTACTCCAATCATTTATAGCTTTATCAATTGTTTCAATAATCTTATTATAGTCATGATGTTCTTCAGTATTATTATGTACACTTGGCCAACAATAATCGCAGTTATAATTACACCGTCGAGTTATATCCCATAATATTTGATAATCAATAGGAAAATTCATTTCAATCCCAGTTGCAGGATCTGCATGGTCTTTAAAGGTTCCTAATTCCTGTCCTTTATAACCTAAAGTTGTTACATGTAGCTGGTTTAAAGATGAGTCATCTTTTGCCTTACTTAGTATAACGTCAGCACCGCAACCGCATGTAGAAAAGGGACATGTAACCCAATTAGTAGGAGTAGTCCACCCTGTAAAAATACTGCCTTGTAGACCCCAAACATCATCACTAGTTTTAGATTTCCATTGCCATATTTCGTGTCCAGCATTACCTAAGTTAGTTGGAACTTTAAAAAATTCTTTTTCTAAATTAGTAATACATTCCATAAGTTTTATATGTTGTTCGCAGGTTTCCCAATTATCTTTTGGCATTGGCCAACCCTGCTCGGTATTTTTTTCAATCCAATCACGATGTGGATATGCACCAATTATATTTTCTCTATATTCTTTCCATAATTGATCAACAGTAGTTTGATCATTAGTAAATGCTTTTATTTGTTGATCATGCACTTTACCATAATGTGTTGCACTAGCACAGTTTGCTATCCACACATTTCCATCATAATCAATATATAAACTTCTTACGCCGGCGCTACATTTCCAATTTTTCCAAGTATTTAAGTTATTTGCTATTATCTCGTCAACACTAGATAATTTATATTGATTATCTTTATTATAAAGCCGAAGTTGTTTGTTTCCAGTAGGTTGATCCATATTACGTTTGATTCTCTACCAGTAATACCTTTTTACTCATAATATCAAAATTACAATGACAGTAGCTCTTATTACAAGTTACTGGTTTTGATGGCCAAGCTATGTTAGTAGGATCTTTCATATTTCCTAAAGAGCCACCAACGCGGCACCAACCAATCATTACAGTTCCATCAAAATCAACTACAATTTGTTCAACGCCACTATAACACGCCCAGCCCTTCCAGTTATTTGTATTTTCAGCAATAAATCGATGAGCAGAACTATTTGTTGTTTTATTATTTACAGTATCTATCATATCCATACTGCCGCGATACAATTTCCATTCTTTAGTGTGTTTAATATTAATTGCTAAGTTATGCCATTGCCTATCAATGTATTCAGTTTGCTCATCAGTATAAGTATATAGGGTTTCTCCAAAATCAATAATTAGAGGCTGAAGTGCTAAACTAATATTAGGAATTTCTATTACTGATTCAGCAACTGTTTGACAACGTGGCCATATTTTAGGATCGTAGTGCATCATTACATTTACGTGTGTTCTACACTGCTGACTCATAATTTTAACTACTTCAATAAAGTGTTTAGGATCACCTTCTTCGGAATGGAAACTTAAACACACATGATCAAAATTTTCTTTATTTTTTTCCCACCAACGAAGCGTACGACTGCCGTTACTAATAAATCCTATATCGTGTCCTTTTGATTTAATATACTGAGCACACTTTATAAAGTCTTTCCATAATGTAACCTCGCCTCCTGTAAATTCAAAATATACTTTACGAGGTGCATAATGAGATTCACAAGAATCAATAAACGTTGTTACCGTTTCAAAATCTTGCCAACCAAATGATCCGTTGTTTAACACTGGAGGACAGTAACTACACGAGAAGTTACACATGTTTCCTAAGTTCCAATTAACAACAACCCAATCTTTAGCCTCTTTATGATGATGATCTAAAATATTGTAAAATTTATTTTCATTTAACATATACAGTATTACCTTATTCTGGATCTATCAATTTTTGGTGTCTAGCTATTCTGTCTGGTTGTTGATATACTGCTTTAAAAAACTTACTTTGTTCAGCATCTAATGGATTTGCTGCAATAGGAATTCTAAGCTCGCGTATTAACGTATCTCCTAATTTTATAATTTCGGAAGGTAACATTTCATCTGTAATTTTACTATACGCTTTATCCCACATATTGTTTAAATATTCAAAGTCACGTACATTTACATAATCCCAATCTGTACACATGGTTTTATATAACCCTTCGCGAGCTCCATAAATAGCCCACAATCCGTGTTCTACATCAGCACCGCTCATGGTCCAGATATACAATCGGTGTAAATTTTTCCAATGACTAGTCAGAAGTTCTTCAGTAGTATTAAGTTTTACTCCTTGGTCAAGTGCCATCTTGACGCCTTCACGGAAACCAGCTCTCCATGCTTGTTGTGAAGTATAATTATTATATACATCACTAAAACAACTATTTTGTTGAATGTATTGTAAATCCCAACAAAAGTCTACTTGTGCATGGGCATTATTAGGATCTGCATTTTCATGTGTACGCATGTTTAATACATAGTCTTTAGGCCAGCATTTAAGTCCCCCGTTACCGTACATTAGTCCGTTGATTATATTCTTTCCGCACCAACTAATTACACTATGTTCTAAGTCTGCATGGTCATCAAAGTTAATTTCTTGTTGTATAAAAGTGTCTCTAATAATATTATCGCCGTCAACTGTAATAAAACGATCTGTTTCACTTAGTTTAGCACATGCTTTGTGTGCGGCATCACTGCCTTCTACACCGTGTACACGCTTTGCCCAAGGCACCTTTGTTAATAAATCGGCATAATTTTTTTCTGCGTTTGGTTCATCGTAACTTAAATAAATGATGTCGTAATCTACAACTTTAAATACTTTAGACATATATTAGCATTCCTTAACAACATGATAAAACTGTTCATTAATAACAGGACAGTATAAACTAACGTCATTCCAAGACACTATTGAAGGATCATTAACAGAGATATCAAATAATGGTTTTTTTGTAAACTTTTGCATGTCGATTGTAAGTTCGCCTATTAATATATTCGGATTATGTGCTTGTGTTATGTACACTCTTTTGTACTGTTGCATGTATTTATGGTGCAGTATTCTTGTTAAGGACGGTCCTGATAAATTTGCTTTAGCTTGCCATTTCTTTTTCTTTAAGTCCTGAATAATATAAAATGAATTTTTTAAATACTGCTTGGGTTGGTGTATTTTTTTAAGTTCATGAACACTTTTATCAATGTTAAAAATTTCAGCAGCATCTTTTCTTAAAAACGTTGGAGGACCACCATCAGTTAGTTCTATAAAATAATCAATAAGATTATTTTTTCCAGAAACAAATTCGACATATGTAGCTTGGTCAATTGGAAGGTATGACTTATTATCATGTAATTCGTTGGTTACTGAAAGCAAATCTCCAGCTTTATTATAGTATACATAAAACATTATAACGACTCCAGTCTACTAATCATTTGGTCTGTTAAGAATTCCGGTTCAATATAATGTAATATATTGCGTTGTAGGAAATTACCAATTAACAAATTTTTTTCTTGTGTTAAATATCCGCCTAATACATTAGTCCATTTTTCAGGAATATCGTGCCAACTTTGACAATGTGTTTTCATATGCGTAAAAGTAATATTAGAATTAGGATTAGTTATACTAGTTTCATTATCTAGTATCTTGCTTACAACTGCACAACTTAGATCAAAACTGCACCATTTCTGATAATAATTTCCTGCAACTTTTCCATAAAACATTTCCCAGTTGTTCATTACTAATTCTAATAGTGTAAAAAACTCATGTGCTATTTTGCTTTTTTTAAAATAATAAAACCCACTATATAAATTTGGTAACTTGTTTTCGTCAAACGTTTTTCTGTAGTAGCGAGAAGTAACTATCTCATTTCGATAATTCTTTACATTACTAACAAAAAACAAATCTTGTTTACTAAGTTCGTCCCACCAGTGAGTTATATCATGTAATACTAACATATCAACATCCATAACAATAGTATTATCATACGGTGATGCGTGATACACTTTCCATCGATTTTCAATTTTCCAATCTGTATCTTCTGCTTGATCTGTCCACGGAATTGGAATTATTTGATCAAATACTGATTGCCATTCAACAGGAACAGGATCATTTGTAATAATACAAATTTTCTGATCTTTATTAAACTTATGAATACTTAATGCAAGTGCATATGCTTGTCGTACATAGTCAGTTGTAGAATTATTTTGTGCTAATAAGCAAAATCCATTATTCATTTGTAAACTCTTTATCTATAACTCTTCCTAAACTAAATTTATTCATTACGTGTACATTTAGATCTTCTACACTTACTGTAATATATTTTTGGCCATTATTTGCACAATCAGCAATAAATGTTAGTTTATTATTTTCTATTGAAAGGAACAAATCTGAATCAGAAGCAAGATACATATTACCCGGCATTACAACAGGCCAGTGTTGATTAAGTTGAAATCCTCGTAAAATATGCACTGCTATACTAAAAGAAAAATCATTTCGATAATTGCTATCAGGAATTTGATACATTAACCTATAATAATGCCAATTATCTTTAATATGATTTACTAAATTAAAATATAGTTCCATAAACGGACTTTTTTTAAAATAAAACCCAGTAGCCCAATACATATCAATTGTTCTATCACTAATTCTATTAAATTTTTGTACAGTACGAACAGTACTAATAATATCCTTTGGCGTACTATATATTAAAAAGTCTTCGTTGAGATCAAAACAATTTAATAAAATATTGTTTCCAATAATATAATCAGCGTCTAAAACAATTGTCTCATCAAATGGAGTTAATCTATAACAATCAGATCTGCTATGATTTTTCCAAGGCAGTCTCTTAGTAGTATACACTCCGTCTAAGAAATTTCGTTTTTGATCTACATAAACTTCTGGAATTACAATAATCTCGTCAATGTATTTTTTATAAAACTTAAATGCAGTCTCTAGATAGTCTGGAGTATCTGTTACTATTGCAACAGGTAATTTCAAATGCTCTTTAATTTTTTTTGCACAAAAAACCGCTTGTTTTATATAATCAACTTCTTGATTATTTAATGCATAAAGTAACACTCCCTTTGTCATAGATCTAACATACCTTTAATTGATTTAGATTTTTTTAGTTCATTAAATTTTACTAGATACGAATTTGTGTTTGAAGAATATATACTAAGAATATCTTCAAAAAATTCATTAAGATTTTCAATTTCAACAGGTGTGTTATTGTCATCTATAATAACAGCACTTGTTTGATTATTTTGAATTAGTGTATTACAAAAATTAAGTAATTCCTTATTAATATTAAATTTTCCGCCATAAACATAATGCTCACAGCTTTCTAGAAACTTTTCGTGGATTAAATTTCGTTGGTTATTAAGTGTAACAGTAAAATTAGAAAATTCAAGAGCTCGTTCTAATCGGTCGTCCATATTTATACTCCTTTAACATACAGTACTAGTATATACTAAAAACTAGAAGAAGTCAAGGACTTTATTGGATATTTTGACTTATAGTGTAACCCGGATTAAGAATAGTTATAGGTGTTGTACACCTTATTTGTGACATAGTAATGCTTACGTCACCGTTGACTGATTCGTCAGTATAAGGATCACCTGAGTCAGAATCTGTCCAAACAAACTGAAACAGTATGTTTCCTGATCCATCTATTTTAGCATTTATAGAAAAATTATTTTCAGCATATAAAGCATCAGATCCATACTTAATAGCAATTTGTTGATAGCTTGTTGTTAAATCTTCTGAACCAAATCCACTACCAACTGTTGCAGATCCTGTAGTAGTTGTAGCACTATTTTTAAAAGAAATAGTACCTGCATTTACTAACATTGTTGTCCAGTCTGCTGCTTTTGTCCCTGAACCGTTTGTCATTTCTGAAGAAAAACGAATTTCTCCGCCTGTATTAAAAAAGTGTCTTCTGTGGTCATCAGTAGTTGCTGTTACTGTTGCGCCTGCATTATTTTTACAATTATATCCGCCAGCAAATGTAACTTGTACTATAGCAGATAAACTTTGCCAAGATGATGTATAGGATGCTCCTGACGTTGATGGTACGATTTTTGATTCTAATGATAAGTTAGGTGCATAAACAGTTCTTGGATTAGCTTCAATTGTTTCTAATATTCCACTAAAGTCATTTATACCTTTGTTATTAGCAGGATTAACAATAGTAAAGGTATTTGTAGCGTCATCACGAATTACAGTATTTCCAGTTCCTGTATTTGATACATCGGCTCCAATTATATTTCCTGAAACAAGTTGTCCAACACTTGTAGTTGAATTTAATTGATGGGCATAAATTAGGTTAATATCTGTACGCAAGCCATCCCATTGAGCAGCTGAAATTTCAGTAGTTCCTGCAACTGCTTGTCCTGGGCCGGTCATTGCAACACCATAACCAGAGGTGCCGGTGCCAATACCTAATATTGCGTTAAGACGCAACACATAATCATTATATTCAGTAATTGTTACATTTGTACCAACTGCGACCATACGCTAAATACCCCTTTATTGAACTATATTGTATTTATTAAAAAAGAAGGTACCCTAAATATTTTTTATAACAAAGTAGTGTTAGAGTAAGTAGGTGACGGAATAGAAACATATGTTCCTGAAGGTCTACGATGTGTAATAGAACTAGTAATCGTTCCTGTTACGTTAGGATCTCCGCCACCGTCTGCGTTATCTTGTAACTGTATCTCAATTTCTATTTTATCACTATCTATTGTTTTTGCATTAACTTGAAACATGTTATTAGAATAATCATACGCTGTTCCTAGCTTATGAAACAATCTCTGCGATGTTGAAGTTAATTCAAAATTTCCAATTGCCGTAGGAACTCCTGTTCCTGATTGTGTTGTAGTATGAGACGCAATAGTTATTGTGCCCATTGCAGATAACATAGTAGCCCAATCTGAATCTTTTGCACTACTTCCAGATGTTAATTGTCCTTGGATTCTTAGTTGTCCGCCTGCATTAAAAAAATGTCTTCTTGCATCTATACTTGCAAACGTTATTAAAAACTTATGAATAATCGTTCCGTTCCATTCTGAAACTCGTGTACTTGATAATACAGCCTCTACTGACGCTTGTGTATCATCGCATTGTTGCTTGTCACCTTCGATGTTATTAAGCAATGCTAAGTAATCGTTGATTCCTTTTGACGTGCTAATTGCACCAGATGCCGAAATAGACTCAGTTGCTCCAATTTGGTCTGTAACTCCTATAGTTTCTAACGGAGATAGACTACCTGTTTGGTGAGCTCGACATTTATCAATATCAGATTTTAAATTATTTAAATGCTGTGCAGTTATAACAGTATTAGCAGCAACGATTGAACTGCTGAGAGATTGTCCGTACCCAGTATCAGTAAATCCTTGTCCTAAAACAGTTTCTATTCTACTTTGCAAACCGTTAAATGTAGCTGCAGTGATTACTTCTTGTGATACAACATCAACCATAATTCGCTAACCTTTTATTTAACTTTAAACTTTTAATACACATTCGACCAGTTTCTCGCCTTCATTGGTATTAGATTCTAGTGCAATACCTACAATATTACGCTCTGTTGCTATAGAAGCTTGGCAAATGCCATTCTCTCCAACATATACTGCATTGCCTTTTTCTACTACTCCAATTATTCGTACTGGTACTCTTCCTTTTAATCCAATTATTTGACCTTTACTTTCAGCATTCATTAGATACGCAGGAGAATTCGAAACTACTCCAATACATATATCTAATCCTGATGCTGCATCAGCTTCATGATCTGGATGAGTGCATATAGAAACTGCTGTTCCTACAGGAAGTTCTTCTACAGTTGTATATTTTTCAGCTAAGTCAGCATATTGTGCTTGTGTCGAAATACCAACAAAATAATTAGCCTTTAACGACCCTGCTGGAATAGTTTGTGCATTAATAACTTCTGAAGCAGCTGTTCTTGTTGCAACTGTACCGTTAGCAATAGTTTCTGAACCTGCTCGACTAGTGCCGTCTACAACCAATGCTGTAGCTTTTTCTGAGGTACCTGTAAAATTAGTTGCATATACATTATTAAATAAATGATCTGACGATCCTAATGTTACTGTTTCAGTTGTAATGCCGTCAGTTGCTAATCCAGGTATAACAGAATTTGATTTAACACGTAATGGATTTTTAATTGCTCCAGCAGCTGTTGCTACTCTAACATTTATAAGTGCTCCAATTTCGTTAGCAATTACTGCTTCATTACCGTTTTCAATTTTAATTCTAAAATCGTTTGAGTCACCAATTGCTATACCAATGTCTGCAAATTCAGCTAAACTTGTAAAGTTTGCATCTCCTACTTGAATATAGTTTGCTGCATCAATTCCACCAAGTTTTAGTGCGTTTGATGCTGTTCCCCAATATATAAAGTTGGTTGAAGTGACGCCGCCAGTTGAATTAACAGTGTTCTTTAATGTCATACCTTGTTTGATAATATCAAACCCTGCAATAGCATTAGTTACGTCTGTCGAATCAATTGTAAATGTTTGGTTTGAAACAACCATTACTACTTCGTCATTAATGATTGCTTTAATTATTGACCTTGCAGTTCCAGTGTTATCATTAACTGTGTCACTTTTCCATTGAGTTAATAATGCTCCAGCATCTTGCGGGCCGACTAAAACAAAGGTCGAACTATTATATGCATATAATTGTTCATTAGTAGTATCCCACCAAAAATCACCTTCAGTTAATCCTGACGGTTCAGTAGCACTTACTTCTGCGCCGCCTGTAGTACGGAATTTAGTCCCGTCATAAAATTTTAATTTTCTTGTTGAACTATCAAACCAAATTTGCCCTGATATAGCTTTTGGTGGAGCACTTATTCCAGAAAAGTTTTCTAATAAGAATACAAAATTTTCGTTTTGTATCTCTCCATATCCAGCATAATTTTTACCAACTAATTTTAAATCAGTTGTTTGGTCAATGGTTCCATCCTCGACAACTGTAAGTTGAGTATTATTATATTTGTCAATCGTATATGCCATTTTTTCTTTAACCCCTAATATGCATTGTATTAATAGTATTTATCTGCATTACGGATAATTACTCGTACTTGAATGTGTCCATGTTGACCCATTACTTGTAAAGATCATAGTATATCTAGACGGTGTAATAGATGCAGTTCCTGAAACGCCTGCTGCATCAACTGCAATATCTTGTAGTACTGATTGCGATGATGATACATTGTCTTTATCTACTGATACATAGCTTTTATTTAGTGCATCATCTAAGAATGACTGTCCAATATTAATTGTGGCGCCTGCATAGTCTGTACAATGTATCGTAGCTGTTGCTCCGTTTTTTGTAGTTGCAGGATACATTGTCTGTAAAACTGCTATAACATTAGTAAACGGCCCATATCCTACGCCGCCTACATTAGGAGTTGAGAAACCTGTAATATCTAAATTAATACCAATATTATCCGAATCAATCTGTGTGTCTACATAATTCTTTGTAGCAACTCCTGAAGACGTAAGCGGATCTACAACACCTGTAATTTTCTGTGTGTTAATTGCTATATCGCCAGACGCAACTATATTAAGTCCGCCTGTTGCAGTAATAGTAGATCCGTTAAAGTTAAGATTATCAATATCAAGACTTCCTAATGTTCCAATATTAACTAAACCTGTTGCTGTTGTAACTGTTGATGCAAGTGTTGTTGTACTTAACACTTCAACGCCGTCAATTTTATAAGCAGGATCTGCATTAAGACTATTAGTTGTTAAATTTAAATCTTGATTAAATGTCCAACTATTAGTTGCGTTTATCCAAGAAAGTTCTTTGTCACCGTCTGACGATTTTAAAATAAGTCCGCCGCCGTCAATTACTGCATCAGCACCAACTGTACTATCATCTTGTATGCCTAGTTCTATATTCTTATCTTCAACACGTAAAGTTGAAGTATTTAAGTATGTTGTATCTCCTGATACTAGTAAGTTTCCACCTACTGTTACATTTCCTGAAAATTTTCCAGCACCAGTAACGTCAAGCTCAACTGTTGGTGTGTCAGTAAATATACCAACTCGTTTACTTGTTGCATTAACAAGTATTCCTGAGATGTAAGCATTACCTTCTCTTACTTTTAGATTAATATCTGTATTAGCTTGTTGAGCTTCTAATTCTATTTGATTAGTTGCTGAATTAAATTTAATAATGCCGTATTCAACATCACTAACGCCAATTGCTAAACCAAGTGGGTTCTTAATAGAAAGTTTACCTGTAGTTTGTGTTGCACCAACTGCACTCATAAAACTAGCTGTATCAAAAGATACGCCTGCATCATTAACTAATGCCTTTGCTGACGCAGCTGTACCCCAAAATGTAAACGCATTACTAACAGGATTAAAGCCATTTTTAAACAATTGTCTTTTTGGAGTTTGTGTATCATTTGTATCTTGTGGATATCCTGGAATACCATTTACAAGTTCTACATAGTACTGACTATTAGCAAATACACCAACAAGCAATCCTCCTATATACAATTTTAAGGCAGTTTTTGTTTGGTTAACAGAATCAATAACTGATTGTACTTCAAACCCTGTTTTTTGTTGTCCAGCTTGATATTCAGGGCCAACTAATACTAAGTCAGTTCCGTCATAAAAGTGTAATTGATTATTTAGACTGTCTATCCAAAGGTCTCCTGAAACCATTGTTGGTTGGACTGCAGAAACAATAGGTCCGCCTGCAGCTTTAAACGTTGTTCCGTTGTACACTTGCAAACGTTGGCCTACAGTATCAAACCATAATTGACCAGTTAATGGTGTACCTGGTGAAGTAGTATTTGCAAAGTTTTCTAACAAAGCAATAAAGTTTTCATTAAACGCTTCACCAAATCCTGAATAATTTCTACCAACAAGTGTTAAATTACTTGAAGATATATCAACTTGGCCGTCTACGAGATCTACTAGTAAATCTCCATTAGTTTTATTAATTCTATAACTCATTTATTAATTGCTCCTGCCAGTGTAGATAATGTAATTAATAATCAAATGTGGATTCATTAAATCTAGTGACTGCCCAATTGCCGCATCAGATTCAATTCCTCCACTGTTTGGCAAATACTGGCCTCCAGAAGCAACTGATGGACCGTCGCCTCTAAATGCGCCAGTGTCTGTTGTCGGAGCACTTAAATCATTAATAGCATAAAACTGTGTAAGGGCATCGCCCTTCATATCGTGTTTGTGATCTGGTAAATTAGCAACATCAATTAATGTAGTTTCTTGTCCATCCTGCGACCCTATAACATCCGCTGACTCAGCAGTAATAACATTAGCACTTGATCCGCCCATGTTATCTTTACCAACTGCTGTTCTTCCTCTTAAATCAGGAACTTTAAAATAACCAGTTGCTACTGAAGCAATAGCACCAAAATTATATCCTACTGCTTCAAATAATAAAGCATAGTCAGAAATTCTATATTCAGATCCATCACAAAGTAACCAAGTTTCCGGAGCAGTGTTGCCACCGTATGCCATCATTACCCCTGCTGGGTTAGTTGGAACTGCTTTAAATAAATCTGATCTTGTTATTTTTGCAAGACCAGTTGCGCCAGTTACTCTGTTTAACAAAAATTCATCATCAGCTTGTGACGAAGTTAGTGCCGACTTGCCTCCAATAATAGTATTACTAATAGTAGAAGTAAATGTTTTTGTTGTTCCGCCAGTTTGTCCATCAAATATAAACGCTGGAGAAGTAACATCTCCAGTTAATTGGAATGTAGTTGCTGTAGTTATTTTATCTGCAGAGCCTGCTCTACCAGAAACTGTACCACTTACATTACCAACTAAGTTGCCAGTAAATGCTGTAGCATAAATATTTTTCCATTTTATTGCATTAGTACCTAAACTATATGCATTATGTACTTTTGGCATTAAGTCTGTTAACGATGAAGTTCCTGCAACATCTAGTGTACCGCCAATCCATACATTTTTTGCAACACCAGTTCCGCCTTTAACTATTAAACTACCTGTGCTTATAGTTTCACTTTCTGTGGTAGAATTTATAACTGCTGTACCACTAGCTTTAATATTTCCTGTAACATCTAATGCTTCGTCTGGAGCAGTGTTGTTGATACCTATTCTTAAATTTGAATCAATTCTTAATACTGTTGTTAGTATACCGCTATTCTTAACACGAACATCAATATTTGATCCTTCAATTTGATGCTGTATAACTCCTGCACTACCTTCAACTCCAACATTTAATTCTGCATTTAGACCGTAGTTAATACCTGAATTATTTTGAACATTGATTGGATAATTAGTTGTGCTTGTTAAATCACTTCTTAAAAAGTTTGCGGCACCTACTTCTGTACCTGCTACTACTAAACTTTCTGCTTTTTCAGAAGTGCCTCTATATTTTAAAAAGCCTGCGCCAGTAATATTAAGACTACTTAAATTAAAACCAGTTGATATTACTGTAAATCCTGGAATTGCTGTTTTTGGAGTGAATGTCGATGTTGAAATGATTGCCGCTGGTTGTGATAGCACATCAAGTCGAATAACTGTATAAGAAATATTATCAGTTCCAACTATTGTTGATGGTGTAATACCAGTTGATAAGCCGTCACTAAATTCAGGGCCAACTAGCACCCATCCTGAGCCTGAAAACAAATATAATTGTTGGTTGTCAGTATCAACCCAAAGATCGCCAAGTTGTGAAGCTGCTACTTCCGGTGCCGAAACTGCTTTTTTAATGCCAGCAGCTGATATCCAATTTGTTCCGTCATATACTTTAAGTGTTTCTTCTCCTACTGTATTATCATACCATAATTGGCCTTCAACACCGTTACTTGGTTGCGTGTTAAATGCAAAATTTTCTAATAAATGTAAAAAGTTAGTAGCAACAGCTGCACCATAAGCAGTAGTGTTTCTACCAGGTATCTGTAAAGAAGTTTCTGTATTTAATGTAAGATCTTCTACTACAATAGTACCCTTGTTTGCAGCGTCTGTATATGATATTGTATATGCCATTTAATTACGCCTCATTAAAACCAGTTAAACTTTGTACTCTAACTGTATAATCTATTTGTATAAGTCTATTAAGCGACTTTTGTACAGGGTGAAAAATAACATGAGTAAGAAGTCGTCCAGTTCCGCTTGCAGAATATGCTTTAAGACCTAATTCGTCAAATACATATAAGTTTGAGCCATCTGTTGCTGTGTCGTATGCATCTTGGCCGCTTGGTTCACTATAGTCTAATAAACATGATACTAGCACATCAGTATAATTTGTGCCGCTTACATGCCTTGTTTCTATTTTATTTCTAACAGGGTCTAAATTATTTACACTTCTATCATCAATAACCTTTGTGTGAGTTTGATTATACAAACTGGCATTGGTGCCTGTTGAGTTCGGAGTTAAATATGTAATAATTCCGGTTGGGTCAACACTAGTGCCACCGTTACCAAAACTCATTTCATATATCCATCCAGTTCCGCCATTACCAATGCTTTCAGCAAGGCTTAAACTCATATTTTCATAATGAATTGCATTGCGTTTATCAATGTACGTATGATTTGATTCTGGGTCATGAATCTTAATATGTCCCTGAATTAAAACTCCGTTCATATCATTAAAATTGTCTGTCATATTGTTTTCCCTGTCATTGTATTTATCGCGGTAAGTCAACACTTGTAGCCCTTAAGAATCTACCAATGTCTGAATCTGCTTTACTCATTGGAGTTCCTGGTACTGTCCATTGTTTTCCTTGTTTTCTTATAATAATAATGTTATTACCTTCTTTTAATTCAGTTTCTGGGTCGTTAACTGTTATAGTTAACGTATTTCCGCTAAGACTAAATTCTGCTGGTAAAGTTATATCGCCTTCTGGAGAATCCTGTGCAGTACTACTAGTTATTACGCCGGCATTATCTTTACTTTCAAACTTATAAGAAGAAATTGCTGTTTTTCTTAGTCGCCTTCCAGCTACAAAAACTTCAAACTCGTTAACTCCTCCTGCACCTGGAACAAAATCTAACTCAAAAGCATTACTAGTGCCGTCTGCTGTAAATGTTGTGGTTAAAGTTTCATCTTTATATGGCATAGAAGCTTCAATACTTTGATCGTAAATTTCAACTCCTGAACTATGTAAATTAGGGACTCCTGTTCCTAAAGTTCCTCTTTGTAATTGTTTTAATAAATTACCATCTTTAATTCGATATTCAATTCTTTCGCCATTAACCCATATAACTCCAGGGTACTTAGATGCTACTGCAACTTCTGTTATTCCGTTTGCGTTAGCAATCTCAATAGTTTTATCGTGTTGAAGTAAGTCTTTTGCTAAAATATAATTCTTTTCGCCGTCAATTCTCTTATAATGTGTTTTATTGAGCATATCTTTAAATTGGCGCCATCCAAACTTAGTTATATTTGTAGGATTTCCAAAATGTAATACTTCAATCCTATCACCTTCGTTTAGATTATTAACAAGTTTAATATATGAGTTATCTTTAGTAACACTATAGTCAACATCAGCAAGCAATAATGTACCATTTAATATAACCCAAACATACTTTGAATCAACTGCTGTAGTTCTTAGTTTAAATAGTCCTGCTCTTAAATTGTTTAAAAAGTAATATGCTGTAGATCCTTTAGTAAGAGGAGTATCTTCTCGTACAGTGTAAGATTCTCTTTCAAACTTTTGGGCAATACTATTACTAAACTGAAATACTCTTATACGAGTTCCAACTGGACGAGCAACTTCAAACGAACAAATAGTTGGTTGTGGAACAAATACTTGTGATGCTTCGCCTTGGTTTTCAAAATATCCAAATCTATATTCACTTTGTTTAATTATATAAACTAGTAACTCGTCGCCGGCAACCCCGATAGTTTCAGCTAGTTGCACAGTACTTCCAATTTGTTCGTCTAACGGAGTATCACTATCAAACGCTTCAGCACTAATAAATGACCACTGTGTTGAATATTCTAGCAAAGTGCCGTTAAGATAAACTTGTACTTCTGAATTAGTTAAAGTCCCAATTGGTATTTGCCAAAGATCTAATTTATATTCTCTTTCTGCTGAAACTGTAAATGACTGATTGTAACCAGAATGTAATATTTTATCTCCAAGTTGTACAAGTGTATGAATACCTGCAGGACCATATGAAAATGGAGCTTGGCTTAATGTTAATCTATCATTTACACCGTCGGCTATAAAGTCATCAACTACAACTTGACTAAACGAATCAAGATCACTACCTTCTCCAATAAATAATGCATATCTAATAACATCACCTGCTGCTAATGGAGATGCTAATACAAGTTCAACATTGTTTGGATGTAATCCTGTAGTTTTCATAAGTGTAGTATCTAATTTAATACCGTTACTAGTTGCAATTGCTTGTACGTTATCAGTCCACCTCATGTTTGTTTCAAAACTGTTTGAACTTCCGTCACTAATAAAGCTGTCAATGTCTAATATCTGTAATCCTGCTACTTCAACAAGGGTTATATTAATTCTTGCGCCGTCTACTGGTGCTATTTCAAAATTAACTGCCTTATTAACATAATCTATAGTATATCCCAAGGTTGAATCATTAGTAGTCGGTTCAAGAATATCATTATTAATTTTTACAAATAACGAACTTTCAGTAAATGGTGATTTACCAATATCAAATATTTTTGTTGAACCGTCACCTATGTAATTTCTATTAACAATTATACTACTGCCGCCAGTTGGTCTTTCGAATACTGAAATATCAACAGTATCTAAAACTTGTCCTGGAACAATTTCTTCTGGGCCTTTTGAAGTAGTAGGTGTTACAAAGCCGTCACCATCAATCGTAATATCCTCTGCTTTTAAACCTGTAGCAGTAGTGTAAGCAATGTTGCCGCCTTCAATTGTAGTATCATAGCTTTCTGGATCATTAATAAAGCTACCATCACTAGTAGTTTTTCTAATAATAATAATATCTGTAGAACTTACGCTCTCGTCAATGCCAAGCCCGTCGCCATCAAGGAATATAGTAGTTGTTGTTCCGTTACCTGTAATACTTTGACAGATTGCATTTGGGTTTGTTTGACTACTTGGATAATTAGGATCATCAATTCTTACACCATTTTTATAGATGTTGTAAACTATGCCGTTTTCTAATGCCTTACTTAGTGTAATACTACTAGTAGAACCATCTAACTTAAATACTTCATCTTCATAAGTTGTATCATATGTATCCCACGAGTCGGTATACCAAGGTAGGGCGTCCCAACCAGTAGTGCCACCAAATTCAAAACTCTTAACTTCAACTCCGCCATAATCAATTCCGTCCATTAATTGTGATAAATCTTTACCAAATTTTCCTGACTGTGTATCATAGAATAAATTAATTCTATCTGCAGCAGTTAATAATTCTACTGGTTTCTTATACGTAATTGATATTAACTGGCCAAATTTTGGAGGAACTGTAAACGTAACCCTTCCTGAATATCTATCATACCCCTTTGTAACATCTTTAATATTTGTGTAAGTATATTCACTTTGTAAAGCAAGTTCGCCACCAATATTAATTTCTATTGTATTAGTTCTTAGATCCATTGGAAATATAAGATCAAAAATAAATTTATTTCCAGTACCAGTAAACGTTTCAACTTCAGTAAGTTTAGTTATTACAAATGAACCTGATACTCTATCAAATTTAATTGTTGAATGCATTCCTCTTACTAATCCATTACCAATATATGCTATTAACTTAGCTTGAGTACCACCTTCGGACATAGAACCATTAATTTCTACTATTGGTGGATTCAAATATCCACTTCCTGAAGAAACTAATTCTATTGATTCTATTTTACCGCCACGTCCTAATTTTGCAATTGCCTTTGCTCCAGAACCAGTGTCAGTTGAACTTTGATCTTGTCCTACAAAACTAATAATTGGAGGCTGCGTATATCCGCTTCCTGCATCTGCTATTACAATTGATTTAACTTGGTACGCTATATTATCAAGCCAATTTTTATTTGGATAAGTGGTTAAGTCTGCATTTGTTCCTACAATAACATTATCTATAACTTTTACGTTCTGAGGGGTTATAGATTTAGTAATATCATTCCATCTCGGAGGAAGATCAAAATCAGTAACTAAGTTGCCAGAAACATTTAAATAATTATAATCACTTATATATTCGCGTAGTTTAGATTTAAAAGGTTTAACTTCTTTTAAATATTCTTCGTAACTTGGCAAGTTATCATTTTGGAATGTAATTTTTTTAGATAAATCACCAACGTTATGTTTTGCTTTTATAAAACTAGTTTTAAATGCCCAATCAACTAACTTTTGTTCCGAAAATACATATTTTAAACTTGATAAGAATAAATTATTATACTCAATTGCTAATTCATCAACAAATAAATTATCTCTTAATGCTTTAAGAATTATTCTTGATTCTTGTACAGGTTGTGAATCATATACCTTTATATCATAACTTATACTATCAAAGCCTGAACTTATTCCTGCATTATATAAAGTTGGTAAAAACTTAATTGTTCCGTTTTGTCTACCAACTGTTTTATAACTTATTGTATAATCTATTGACGAAGAATTATCAATCTTTTCTAACAACAGCCAACCGCCAGTTCCAACATTTGAAATTTTAATTATGTCACCTGTAGTATCATCTAGTGACTCTAGTTGATAAGTTGAATCAATTAAATGATCAATCTCAGTAAAGATATTATAACCTTCATCATACCAATCTATGTAATTCCAAAACAATGAAGTATCATACGACTGACTTAATTTTCTTGTCCATTCAGTATTTTTAATATTTCTTTCATATAAGGCCCATTTACCTTGTATAGTAGAATCACTTTTTACAAGAGCAGTAAAGCGTCTAACAAATAACGTAGTATACTGCTCTGAGTATCCACTTCCTTGATTAGTAACTGTAGCTGATATTACTGAACCTACACTGTTTAGTGTTAACGCTATAGCGGCAGGAGTTTCATTTGATCCATAAATTTGTACATTAGGAACAACTTTATATCCTCTGCCTGGATCTGTTATTGTAACTCTAACTATTTTACCATCAACAAATACTGGAGTAAGTGTTGCCTGGGATACTTTAGCAGATCCAACAAATGATAAATCTTGGTAAGTATCTACGGTAATATCAAAAGAACTAGACGTACTAACTGGTATTTCCTGTTTAGAAAGTAACGGAGTAATAATTTTATCATCAATAATTAGATTCTTTAATAATACACCATTTACTCTATCAATAACTTGTTTAAAGGCTTCGTTTTTATTTACAAACCAAGATTGTCTAGGATTGTTTAAAATTCCATATCTTTCTTTAACTGATAGATTAGGATCAGGAACTGTCCGTCCAGCAGTGTCATATCCAATTAAACTATCAAACCATTTTCTTTCAATATCATAATTAGGTTTGCTTGTATCTAATCCAGCTGTAAATAATTGGTATTGGTTATGAATATTAATATTCTGATTTTCTATTTTCCAATACTGAGTGCTAAGAGCAACATCAGTATCTTTAAGTAAACTTTCGCAATTATGTAAAACAAAACTAGTTGGAGTTATAAAGTTAACAAACTTATATCCCATTCCAGCAGGATTATCAATATAGCGGGCTACATTAAAACTGCTTATAGTTCGATCAGCAACGTCTGGAGTTGTTATTTTACCTTTAACCCAATAAAAATATTTTAACGAGAATGTTTGTGATATTGAATCGTATATTCTCTTAGAAGCATATACTGTATCATCATATTTTGTAAGTCCGGTTATACCTTCAACTACGCCGTCATCTGTTATTGCAATTTCATTCCATTCTGATGGAAGTAAAGTAGTTTCAATCCACTCGTATACATCTATAGAATTTCCTGTAAATTGAGTATTCCAAATACTAGAACTAAAAATTGTATTATTTTGATACGGATTTAAAAATTTACACGTTGATAAATCCCACCATAAACGACCAACTTGATCTCTGTTCCAAACATCTGAATTACTAACAGTTACTTCGTCTGTACCAATAGTATAAATTGCTGGATCATAATGTAACTTATAAGAAAGCTCTTGTTCTGCAATTCCAGCAATTTTTCCTTGTAGTGGATCTATATAATCAAGATATGTTACTAGTTTATTTTCTTTAGTATCATATAAAAATAATTTTTTAATTTTATTAAGATCAACTGTTTTCTTAGGATTAGAATGGACTTCCCAAATATTTTTAGTATTTGGTTTTTTATAATCAACAACAGCTCCAACGTTTCCAGCTTCAACTGATTGATTAGGTAATCCTACATATACATGATCATTGTTTGCATATAAATTTGCACCAAAGTTCTTAGGAACTTCAGTAGAACCATCAGTAATATAACTTAACGTTTGGCCATATACTAGCGTATCATCAATATTTTCATATACATAAACTACTCCAGTATCTATGAACGTCTTTGCAAACAATGTAAAATTATTATCAAACGTAGTAGCTAAAGCATCAAACGTAGCAGGAGAAACTATATCTGCATTTTTTGATGCTATTGCTAGTATATTATTACTAAACGATAACGTATTTCCAAATAACTCTACAGATTCATTAGATCTACTATAAAGTGTTTGTGATAATTCAAAGAATCCAGTAGTTTTACTTTTTACTAAAATAAAAACTCTACCTTGATCATTTGTAACTTTTGTTGGATCTTCATCTGTACGCTTTACTTCTGCTTGTGGCTCAGAAATAGCTATCATATTTCCGTCGCTGCTAATATCAATTGATCCGCCCCAATTGGTGTTGTCATTCCAAATATCATCTTCATTAACCGGTAAATCTGTTTGGGCAATAGTTTGATGCCTTTGGAAATTTCCGTTATTATTTCTATAAACAACTACTTGTGCCGGAGTAGTACTATTATTTTCATACTGTGCTAACCCTATTAATACTTCACCGTCTTTAGATACTGCCATTTTGTTAAAATTAAACAAGCTACCTTGATCAAGAACAGTACTAGGATCAGCACTATCAAATAATGGCAGTATTTCTTTATCATTAGGAATATATCCAATGTAATCTATCGGAGTTGTTTGTTGCGTCCATTCAGCACCATTAAATATTCCAGGGGAAAGATTTGTATTTGCTTTAAATATACTTCCATTAATATATACAAGGTCATTAGTTTGATAACTTAGAGAATCTGCAAATTCTCCTTGGAATTTCTTATCTTTAGATAATTCCCAATTCCATACATTTCCTTCTTCGTCAGTACCGTAATTAACAAAATACACTCTACCCGGTATAAAAGTACTGTCGTCAAGTGTTGTACCAGATTTTAGAAATTCTCGGTTAGTTTTAAAATTTTGCCCTGCACGAATAAAGAGTTTATATAAATTGTTTAACTTTGATAGTTTAACATCTGAACCAAAATAAAAGTCATCACCTTGAACACCTGGTCCAATATACGAATTAACATACGAGAATATATTAGATCCTACAGTAGTATAAATAGAAAACATTCCTTGATGGAAATGCTGTCCTGGATCAGCTAACTTCACTGCTGGAATATTATATACGTTTATCCAGTCATTATTTGTAACTGATGGAATATTTGCAGCTACCGGAACGCCTGCAACCGTGTCCGCTTGATAAAACCAATATTCAAAATTGTCAGAAGCACTATTCTCCCAGGTAGTTGGTGTACGACCAGTTACTGGTATATTTCTTCCTGCGTCAATTACAAGAAGTTTTCCTATACCTTCTGAATCTAATCCTAAAGATACACCATATATTTCTCCCATTACACGATCAACTTGATAAATTGGACTTGGATCTAATGGGTCTCCTAAAAATCTTATTTCAGCATTATTACCAAATATAAAACCTTTAGACCAATTTCCAGTAACATTTTTAACAAATACTACTACGTTTAATGCACTTCTTCGCATATATGTAACTTCGGCTTGTGCTCCTGTTGTTACATCTTCAACAATATCGCCTATTCTAGGTTCATAAGGTTCACCAAATAAATTAAATTTAGTAAATTTAAATTTTATATATCCGTCCCATAACTCAGTTACAGTTAAAGTTTTAGTAAAATCTGTGTTTAATAACCCAATTGCTTCAGGATTGTTACCAGTGCCATCATATCTTAATAAAGATGGCATATAACATTTAATTGTATCTGCTGGCGACAATGTATCTGTAAGAACTTTTGGTGCTCGCATTACAAAAAGACTACTTAGAAACGGATCAGTTGAACCTCCTGCTCCTGGTAGGCCTTGATAACTTAAACTAACGATTTCACTAGCTTTAGTATTTTCACTATCTACAGTAGCAGTTTCGTAATCTCTAGAATTATAATAATACTTGTTTGATACTGAACTATCAGTAATTGCATCTTGATATACTAGTCCGTGACCTGCATCCGAAGTAGTTACTGAAGATACTTGATAAGTTACAGGAACTGCTATCATCCAATAACCACCATAGTAACTATCAACATCAATTGTTTCTGAAGGTGCAGCAGTTGTATATTCTCCAACAAAATCTCCGCCAAATAAGAATAGACTATCAGTTTGAGCAAAAGATCCAGATATGTTGTTAAGGTAAATTCCAAGACTTCCGTCAACTTCGAATACATATGCAACTGTGCCTGTGCCTGTTTGAGTGCTCACTGTTGAACCAACTGTTGGTTGATTAGTAAACGAATTAATCTTAAAAATTAAATCTACTTTTAATTGAATTGTATGTTCACCAGTAAAGAAACTTGAATTTAACGCTGTCATTCCGCTGCCAGCAAATGGTTCAAGTGCAGTATATGATGTTTGATTTTGATTAGCTATTGTTTTAGTATTCCACTTTAATTTAATACTATCATTAATATCAATACCAGCGTACATAAATTTAGGCGCTCTAACTAATACATGGTTAGTTGTTATATTAGTAAACGGATAATTACCAGTTAGTAATATATTTATTTTTTGAGATTGTTCTGTTATATTACCAATTGTTTCACTAGTTTGAACTACACTAGTAAAACTTGAAAACTGTACATTATCAGACTCTGGAATAATTGCTGTTGTAGCTTTCCATAATTTGTTGTTATAGGAAATAATATCGTCAGCTACATACGCAGTTGTTTCGTTATAAAATTGTTTATAATTTGTTCTTACTCTACTAGCTGAAGGAGATCCAATAATTAAAAACTTTCCATCATCTGATAACTCTATACTCTCTCCAAATTTTTGTAAATCAGGAGATGTTAAAGAATGGTATGATTCATTAAATATTTCAGTAGACGTATGAGCAACAATAACTCTATAAAAATTATTATTATATTTTACTATGTCGTTAATACTATATAGTAATCCTTCATAAAATCCTTTATAAGAGTCTGCAATACCGGTAGGAGCAAGTATTGTTTGTGTTAATAGATAGTTGCTATTTGACGAGGATCTTTGGTATACATAAACTTTGCCATCGTCTTCGTGTGGCGAACCAACAACTAATGTAGTATTAGATGCATTAGTTGATATTGATGATGCAAAATCTAAACCAGTTAAATCTGTATCACTACTAACTTCTTGTAGCTTTGTAAATGCTTGTGTATTTTCGTAAACTTTCCAACCGTTACTATCTGCTGAGTCTACCCAAAATTTAGATTTTAAATTTGCTAACTTTTGTGCAACAACGTTTAAGGTAGTTAATGTGCTTGTTCTAACCGAAACTAGTTTGCTTAATCTACCAACACAGGTTTCAATATCTTCTATTGCTTCAGAAGATATAAATGTAATTTTTTCTAAACTTATAGATTTAACTTTAAAAAATGCACCAATATTTGCTTTAGAAGTTTGAGCACTTGCAAATGAACTATCTTCAGTACTTAATGTTGTAGAAAGTAAATCATATACGCCAAATATTTCGCCAGGTAAAATATTCTGTGGTGTTGAAGTTAATACTACTGTAAACTCAGTTTCTCCACCAACAACACTTTCAATATTAAAATTAGTATCGTCGTGTCTATAAATATTCCAAGTTAATTTATCATTGCCTACCCATATAAGATTTCCTCGGTTACACAAAGAAAAGTCAATATTTAATATTGCATCATAATCTTTAACAACAAAGTTTACATCTTCTTGGTTAACATATCCGCTGTCTTGAACATATCCCTGCTCAGGAGCAATATATTTTTCAGGAAACGGAGCATGAGTATATTTTTTTGGTTTTAAATAAGTTTCGTATGGCTGGATTCTATATATTAAATCTGTTTCTTCTCCAGTTACGCTTTTTACTAATTCTATTGGTTGGGGTGAAAGTCTAAATTTTGTTTCATCTAGTTTGTATTCAACTTCGTCAAATCCATCAGAAGCGCCATATTGTCCACTTTTAATTGCCCATTCTTCATAGAATTCTAAACTATCTTTATCAGCATTTCCTAATACATCAAACAACTTTGTTAACGCATTTTGAGTTCCTTTATCTTGGATAAATCCTTGATAGAACTTATATTGGCTAACATCGTCATTAATAATATTTTCTAAATATTTTCTTTTCTGATAACCAATTAAGTGTTGTGCCATCCTCTGTTGTTCTGCATCAAAATTATCACTGTCTAAATCATAAAAGTCTGCAAACTGGTTAGTTTTATATTCAAAGTTTGGTGTTAGTCCCGGAGTTGGTTTTTCATCTAATCGATTCCAAAAAGATGGATTAAACGTTTGTGTTCCAGGAACTTTTTGACTTGCAGTGTAATAAAATTCTTTTTGTTTAATAATATCACCAATAAAATAATCCTTGTTTGATTCCCAATTAGTTATTTTAGCCTGATCGTAAACAAATCCTTCAATGTTAAGACTGCCGTCCCAGTTTGCTGTTCTGTACCCAAGGACTTTTATTCGTTCTTGTCTATACCCAGGCTCTAGGTCATATATAGTATCATTAAATACTGTTTTATTATCCAACAATACTACATGTTCTTTTTGTACTAACGGTAATTTTATTGCATATATACCATCAGCAGTGTTCTTAGGCGTTAATATAAATTCATTCGGGTCTTGTCTATTAAGCTGAACAAAATCTTCTGTTAACTTTTTGCCGTCAACTTTAACAAGTGTGTATCCGTAAAATGTATCAAAAATATTATCAACAACACTATAATCAGATTTAAATTTTAATTGCGAAGCACCCGGACTTACACTTATTAAAGTACCGCTGGCCCAATTATGTAATGTCCAATATGCAAACTCTTTTGCCGATGTTTGCCAATCGTCTACTACGCCTTCTTCTTCTCTATAGTTATCAAAAACAAATCCAACAGACTCTAAATATTTTCCGTATCCTTGTAAGAAGTCGGTTACTTCTTCAATAGTTTTTAAAATAGTACCATATGGAAGTTCTAAAGGAGCATACGTTGCATACTCTTTTCTTAATGTTATTTCTCTGCCGCCTCTAATCGGTAATGACGGTAACCTTGCAAAATTATCTAAATTAAACACATCAGCAGTATGAGATTTTGTTACTCTATAAAACTGTCCACTGTTTTGAACTACTACTCCTGTTGAATACGTTCTTCCTGCTTCAAACTCTATATAAGGATCCGAGGCGCCGCCAATAGTAACAACAATATCTTTATCTCTAGGAAGTACTGGAAAATATTTAAATATCGGTGATGTGTTATCATAACCTTTAATTTTATAACCATTTGACTTTCTTTCAATCATTACTCCGCTATAAGAAATTGTTTTTACCGGAGAACTTTTATTAAGGAAGATGCTATAATTTTCTTCTGGAACAAATACATTTCCTTCATTAAGAGGCGTTCTACTATCTAAAATTAATTTAAATTTATTCTTATCAGTATACCCAGCAATTTTAAATCCTATTTGATTTGTAATTGAAGTTAAGTCTAGTTTATATTTAGAATATCCTAAAACAACGTTAGATGCCATATAACCTGCAACATAATTTATTAACCCAGAAGTATAAACTTGAGTAGAATCTAAATGGGTATTAGGAAAAATTAAACTCTTTAATTTAATTTGATTATTATCAGCTTTGTATATAATTTGTTTTGTTAAAGTTCTAACTTGATTAACTCTATCAAATCCAGTAGCTAACACTTTAGACGGTTGATTTAATGTCCAGCTTGTAATTAAAGAAAAAGGATATTCACTACTTCGGCGCCAGGCAGTTTCAACAGGTGAATAATCACCAAATTTAAATGAATCATTTAACTCACCCGAGTTAAAATTTTGGGCATATCCTGAATCATTTGGACTTAACAAAGTACCATTTTCGTCAACTGGAATGTGTGTTAATAATGTTGCCCTTTTATAATTATTTAAAATCTTAATCTTTTCGCCTGGGGCTCTAACAACACCGTTTTGCAAATCCGTCCATAGAATTAAATTGTCTTTTGTATATGGCGCAGGACCGTACTGTGTGTCCCACCAATTAGGTTTAATCGTAAATCCTATCATTTCCCAGGGGTGTGTATGAGGACGATCTGTGTCGTATGCTTGTTGATACACTGCTCTCCAAAATCCCGGAAGTGTATTTCCGTTAGGCGATGACATTGTAGAATAATTAAATGTCCAAGAATTTAATCTATCATAATAAGAATTTTCAGTATAGTCAGTATCAACTAAGGAAGACCACTGTATAAAATCAGCCAACATAGGTGAATCTACAGCTGACTTATTAAAATCAGTAGTTCTAAATTCGCCGCCTTTGAAGCTATCTATATCAAATAACGAAGTGTCATATTTAATTTTTAAATTATTATAAATTCTCTTTTCTAACTCTAATAATAGATTATCTCTAAAATCATTAAATGCTTTTATAATACTACCATCATGTCCTTGAATTACATTTACTGGTGTTTGGTAAGTATTATCATTATACAAACTTGGAACAAAAGAAGGATATAAGCCTAACTTTGTAGGAGTAGGTGGTACATAACTTCCGTTTGTAGTTTCGTATTCGTAAATATCAAGTAAGTCACCTTTAGTTTTAGTTTTTGTAACATTACAAAACCCTTCACTATTAAATGTATAATCTTTACCGTGAACTAACTGCATATCATTTAGATACACTTGCACAGAATTTCTACTTGGAACATCTAAACTAAACACTTTTGCTATAGCAAAATATTGCTGAGTATTATCGTCTACTATATGCGAAGTTCTTTTTACAGATCCTTGAGGAACCATATCTGAGAAAAAGAAGGGCATTGAGTTTATTTTATCTTTATTTATTTCTGCTAAGATTCTATCAACGTGCTCTTTAACCGGTCCTTCCCAACCTAAGTCATTTGCTGTTTGCAGGAATAATCTTTTAAATTTCCCATACTCTCTTCGTGCATATCTAATTGAGGATATTATATTAGAATCTTGATCTAATATACTATACATTGCTAAATTTAATGGAGAACTATGCTTAACAAATCTATTACCAAATTTTGTTATATCTCCTAAATCTCTTAAATTTCCTACACCTGGAAACTTTCCTGAAAAATTAGATAAGTTTTCAACTATACTGGTTACGTGATTGTTTACTTCTCCTAATGTAAATTCATTAACATTATCGTTTAATGGATTTCTCTCTAAATTACTTGGAAAATCATAGTATCCGTTATCATTTTTACTAGCAACAGAAGTTGTTTTAATTATAATGTTGTCACCATCTGTTAATCCAGTTAATGAAGTAAATGCTGGTTTTAAAAATGTAACTGTAGTTAAATTATTAGGAGATATTCCTAATGTGTAATCAACATCTTTAAATTTTAATACGTTATTTAAAAACACCGTTACGTTTAAATCTGCAAGAGCAGCACTATTTTCATAAACATCAATATCAAATATATTAGTAGTATTATCAAACACGTAATTTCTTATTACAGGCTGTGTACTATCAGTTGGTGCTTTAATCCAACCATTTGTATTTGTATATGTAGATATACTTGAATACGTTCTAAGAAATCCTACATCTGTATTTTTGTAGTATAATTCTTCAATATTACGATATTCAAAATAGTCATTTAACAAATTAAAATTAAATGTAATATCGCCTACGTTTGTTATTGTTCTGTATGAAAGAGGAATTCCAACTTCAGTATCTACTGAGCCTGTTCCTTCTTTATAACTAAAAAGTTTATTACCTTTAAAAGTTGTTGAATCATAAATTGTAGCATCGCTATAACTATTGTTATTTTCGTCAAATAATTCAAACAACGGAGGTTGGTTTACTTTAGTTTTTGTTTGTGCTACTTTCCAAGATGTTCCGTTGTAATAATACATTAATCCTTTGTATGTATTACCGTCTGTAATTAACACTACTTCGTTAGTTACTGGTATTGAGTCAGTAACGTCAATTAATGAAATCTGTTTAATAGTTTGATCAACTTCAATTCCGGGGCCATCAAAATTAAAGAACTTAACTTGAAATATTCTTCCGTTAACTAGCTTATCAGTATCTGCTGTAAATAAAATACGCATTCCGTCAATTAAATCTATGCCATCAATATTGTAACCTGTGCTACCTTCAATAGTAGAAAATACATCTTTTGTATAGGTATCTAATAAATTAACATTTTGTTTAATACTAGTACCAAAGTTAAATAGCTTTATGCCCTTTTCAAATTCAATTATTGGACGTTTAGCTCTTGCAGATTCGTCTACATTAATAGGTTGCTCGTTTAATATAGCACTTTGTTCAATAACAGATTTATGAAACCACCTATTGTACCTACTCCATAAATTTCCGTCAATTGCACTACGATTAATTAACATATAATCTCGTACAGTAGGATATCCAATTGCAGTATCAAATGGCTGTCTGTCAAATCCTGCAATATCAAATTGTACGTCTACGTCTTTAACAAATGCACTAGGAACTGTTAGTAAATTTTGATTAACAAGAACAATTTTATCGCCAACTCCTTCAACATAATATTCTCCTGTAGCATATTTTGCTGGCGTTACGTCTCCAATAAAGCTAATTTTCATTCCATTAGTTAAACTAAATCCTTCACCTGTAGTATATGTCTTCTTTCCTAATATTTCAGCATCAATGTCAATTGCTGACGACTCTTCTATATTAGCAACCTTTATTAAACCTGCTGCTTCTATATCATTATCAGCAACATAATATAATGTATCTGGAGTAGTAGCAGTTGGAGTAAATGTTATTGTACCTTTTTCTGTACCCTGATTATCAATTAGCGAATCATCAATTAAAAACGAGTTATCTAAATCACGCTTTGTTCTAAGTGTAAAGGGTAAACCCGGAGTGTCAATATCAAACTTGTATGTAACGCCTCTAAATAATTTAATTGTTGGATTCTGCGTTAATCCATCTGGCGAAAATACATACCCAAAATTATCATCATTGTCAGCAGCTGACACTGTATAGGTGCTAATTACTTCTGTAGATTGTCCTCGTACATTAACAACTTGTGGACCATTAGGTAACCAATAGTATTCTCTAAAATTAACAAACTTGTCCCAGTCAATGTGCGGGTTCCAAGCATAATATTCTTGTTTATTAGTAATACTGTGATCAGAAACCTTTGAGTTAAAGCCTGTTAACTGATTCATGTAATCATTATAGTCTTTATAAAATGTTACATTTCCTAACTCATCTTTAATAATAGTTGCTGGTTCAAACTGATAATTTTTTCTACTAGTTGAAATATCACCAACATAATTGTCATCTTTAGTAAAAGACGCTGCTGTTTCTCTACCAAAATAACCATTAAGTTTTTCAGCAACTCCGGGCTGTATTAATTGGTCTAGTGTACTAGCTAAGAACTTACTGTTAGGTACTGTTCTAAAATACCTAGGTAAATGCCTTTCGCTTTTTCTTTTTGCGTTAGGATCGCTAGTGCCGCTAGACTGATTATTGTCGAATGCCATTTAATTCTTTCCTTGAAATTTATACACTTTTTATTCCAGAAGATACTGTTGTTGTTGCTGTAGAAATAGTTCCACTAGCTCGTAATCTACTTGCTGTAATAGCGTCTATAACGTCGACATTATTAACAGTTGCTCCGCTTATAAAAATTTGATCGCTTTCTGCTTTAATTTCAAATAAGCTGCCAAATGTTTGACTTGTTTGTGTAGGGACAATTAAAAATGTTACTAGGTCCGGTGTAAGTTCAGACATTACGTAGTTTGCCATTTCTGAAAAGAAAAACTTATCGCCAAAGTCCCAATTTTCTAGTGCAAAATATTCATTAATTGCTGCAATAATTCTTGACTTAATGTCGTTATCGTTTAACACAAGATCTGGATTCTTAACCACTTTGAATGATGCTTGCAAATCTGCTGTTGCCTTATTACCAAATAATACTTTGTACGTAACTGGATGATAAATTATCTCATCACTTAATGACTTAATCTTAGATAATTCTGTATTATAAGAAAGAGCTAATGCATCTGAACTTGCTGGTAATGGTTCTTTTGCACTTCCGTTTAAAAACGCTCTAAAATCTGTATCATAACTTCTAGTTAAAATATAAGTATCAATTAAATTACTTGAACTAGGATCAAGTCTTGAACTATCATCTGCACCATGAACATAATAGAAAGATATAGCTTCTCTACCAATTCTTGCTCTGTAATCAGTAGTTTGTACTAATAATCCTAATGTACTATTATAGTTTTTAAACACGTTAGTTGTAGTAAAATAAAATAACTGCCCATTTGTATATGTACTAAGTGGAGATAATAATGCTTCTGAACTTAATATTATTGGATATAATGTTTCAATCTTAATAAAATTATAATCTTCAACACCGTCTGTAGTAGTAACCTTTTCTTGGAATATATATTTTGTTAATGGATTAATTGTTTCATTTACTACAGTGTCAAAAACGTCCGGATCGTCGACTACTCCGTCATCATCAGTATCAAAAAACGATACTTCTATCTTTTTACTATCTACATATCCTTCAGCATCTCTATATTCTTCTGTTAATTCCCAATCATAATCAATAGTAAACGGAAGAGCACTATCGGGTTGAGTGTTTATATTTAAGATACTAATCCTATCCTTAACTATTTTACCAGTTAGGTTATTATAGATTTTGTCGCTAGAGTTAAAATAGAATCGTATTTCTTGATCGCTTTCAAAAATATACCTCATTGCTCTATTTTTAATTGTATACGTTTCGCCGTCGGTTTCAAACAATAACATCCAGCTTGAATCTAATTGTTGGTTTGAAACATCACCAGTTTTACCTGTACTAAAATCATTAGAAGTATTTAAATTATTTTCTGTAATAATTCTCCAAGACTGTGTATCTGTACTATACCGAAGTCCAAATGTTTTATAAGCAAAGACTTGGTCAATTAATTGTGTTGCAACGTCAGTTGCTAAAGTTGCAGACAACCCCGGTCGAATTTCTGATAAACGAGAACCACTAGGAATAACATCATTTAATGATACTGGTCCTAGTCCAGTAGTAGCAACTATAGATCCATCTCCAGTAACTGATGCTATTTTAACCCATTTATAATTTACTACACCTTTTTTACCTTCATAACCAGTTATAGAAACTAAGTCAGTATTAAGGAAACTTTTTCCTACTGGAGGTAAAAACTTAACCATTGTTCCAGGAACTATTAGTTTTAATAACGATGAAGTATACGATCCTAATTGAGATTTTATATCAGCTGAATTTTTAAAATATCCTGTACTTAAATTTGTAGCGTTTGTTAGTTGTGTCCAAGTTACTCCAAGATCTATTGAGGATATTTTAGGAAAATAATTATAATAATAATTTCTAATTTTTTTGTTAACTAATATAGGCTCTATAGTATTAACAATTGCGCCTTCAATATCTGTTTTAGTAGAAAAAGTAAACGTTGTTTTAGGTATTAGTGTTTCTTTATATAATACTCCGTCAGTGCCGTACAAACTAGTTTTACTATATTTTCCAGTAGCGTCTATTAAATCAAAATACCTACTAATACCGCTTGATGTTCTATTAATAGATTTTACTTTAATGATCTCTTGGCTTATTCCCAATGGAGCAATTTGATAATCTTCAGCAGTAACCATTCTATTCTGTGTATAGTATGTTGATGGAGCATTTTGCTTAATACTTGCACTAGTTTCACTTGAAGTTGAGTTATCAACAGTATACTTTAATTCATAAGAAATTGTTAATGTTTCAATTTTATTATTAACTGATAGGTAAGGAACTGTAACAGTTATTCCTCGCATATCGTCTGGTGTAACAATAACTCTTTCATTTTTACTTACTCTATAAAATACACGGAAACTACCTTTTGGTAATTTTCCAAATACTCCGTCGGAAAATATTAAACTAATTCTATCATCTACACGAGTTAACACACTGTAAATATTTTGTATATTTTTATCTAAACTATTATATACTACATTATTACCTTCAACTGCATCAACCTTAGACCATAATTCAACTTCGTTTCCAAAACTATCTAATTTGTATAACCATACATCTGTATTATTAACATTAGTAGCATCAATAGCAACAACTTGGTTAGTGCTAGGAGTGTCTATTGTGAAAGTGCCTTCGTCTATCGACCCTTCTCTAAAATGACTAAAGAATCCAGTATTTGAACTTGCATTTCCTCTGCCGTCATCTCGGTATAAAAATGCAAAGTTGTTTCCAGGGAACGGTGCTTCTTCTTGTATAACAGTATCAACAACATCTGTTGATACAATCTCAAATCTTACACTCCTACCGTCAACTGCTTTAGAAAAGCTATAAACTGGAACTTCGTCATTGGTACTAAGCATGCGATATTGTTGTGTTGGAATACCACTAGAAACATCTTTCTTAATAGGTCTTCCAAACTTTGCATTGGCTGGTAACGTTACATTCATAACTTTTATAAATTGCTCGTACCAATCTAAATTAGTAGGATCATTCCAAACAATTGTCTGCCTGGCTAAATTAACATTATTAGAATCTATAATTTCTTCTGATGTTGAAATACTTTCAATTTTAAGTAATCCGTTTGCAGATTGATTACGTTTAGGATTGTAAGACAGTAAGCGAGCAAGACGGAGAACTGATTCTCTACGCTCTGCTAACTCTAAGTAATTTTCTCTTGCATTTAAATCAATGCGGAATGATATATTTTGACCCATATATGCAATTAAGTCAATTAATGCTAAGTATTCACTTGATTCAATATAGTCATTAAAATCTTCTGGATAATTTTCTCTCAAATAGTTAATCATTGTCCGACGGAGGTTTTCAAAGTCATAACTCTGAAAATCTGCATTACGGAATGACTGGTACACCCGTTTCCAGTCCTCTGCTAATAATAATCTATTTTGTCTATCTGTCGCTGACATATTTTACATCCTTCGTTATAAGTATTTATAGCATCTAGTTAAGTGCGTATATTAAAATTACGACTTTAAAAAGCCTGCATCTTCGTCAAATCGCATCCTTAATGTCTCTGAAATGTTAAACGGAAGATAAGTTATAGTACACTCTATTTGTATTCCTTTTTCATACTGATCAATTACAATACGGTCAACGTTGGTCCTTGGATCACTGTTAACAATTTTTGTAACATTTTGTGTTATTGCTTCTTTCAATGTCTCAGTTAATGGCTCAAATAAAGCGTCCCATATAATTGTTCCAAACTCAGGATTACTAAGTTTTTCACCTTGCCTAATATGAAAATGATTGATTAAATCTTGCTTAATCAAAGATATATCGTATAAACTATAGGAAGCATTGTCAGGATTAACTGTACTCATTCCTCTATATGATGTTTTTGTATTAACATCATCTTTTCTAGCTTTTCCAGGAACAGTAATTTCTGAATATATTTTTTTCTCTATTGTGCTCATAACGTATTTACCTTATTTTTAATCACCCACAAACACATCAGGCGATCCTTGGGCTGTTACTGGTCCGCAGTGAGCACCACCCGCTGACGGGCATAAACTGTCTGGGCTTGCTCCGTCTGGTGTGTGGTTTACTACTAGTAAGTTATTAATAAAAACAGCTTTAGATCCTGCAATTAGGGCGCCTCCGCCGTGTGTATTTGGATCACCGTTGACTGATACTAACAAGTTATTAACGTATACTTTTCCTTGCCCTGCAACTACTGTTGTTGCTCCACACGATCTTGCATCACTATGTCTATGTATAGCCGGCATTATGTTGGTCCAACTTGTTGATTATCAGCTTTCTTTTGTGTAGGAGTTAACGGAGCTACAACACATTTCTTTTTCATAGTATCTTCAGTGGCGGCTTTCTTCTCAATTTCTTTAGCAGTAGCTGCAGCTGTTTTTGAAGTTGTACCCGAAGCTGTTGTACCTTTTGGATTTAATTTGTTTAAGGATATTGGATCTCCTCCGTTAGCAAGATCAGTACTACTATTGCTTGCTAAACTATCTGTTTTTGCCGGAGTGTGTTCTACCGGATCATAATTCTCATGTCCTGCCCATGGTTCAGCCTGTGGTGATCTAAACGGTAAGTTTGCTGTTTCAGCACCGGCTGCAACAGCTGCTGGTGGACCATTCATATCAATCTTAGTAGCAGTTTCTAAATGATGTTTGCTTGTAATATTAGTTGTTTTTCCTGCTGTAATTTTTCCGTCTTCTCCTATAGAAATTTCCCAGTTTTTTGTAGAAGTTTGTCTAATAGTATTACCTACGTTTAAATCAAAATCTTTTCCAGCTTTTTGTCTAATATCAATTCCTGCTGTAAAGTTAATATCTCGTGCTGCTGAAAAGTTGATATCTCTATCAGCGGTTACATTATAATCATTTTCTGTATGCACACTTACACTGTCTTTTGCATAAATGTCAATTTTTCCGTTAGAGGTTAATTCAATCCAAGTTGTACCTCTAGCATTTCCAATGTAAATTAAATCTTCACTGTTGTGCAATAGTATTTGATGTCCTGTCCTTGTTTTTAAACGCACTAATTCGTTTTGTGGCAGCGTTGGATCGCCGCCTGTTTCTTTTTTCTCTACTGAAGTATACTCCGACTTTGAAGAAGCAGGTGATCCTTTACGCAAAAACGAAGCGTCACCGTCATCCATAACAAACGAGGATCCGCCAAGTCTACTAGATGGTGTTTGTGTTTGCTCGCCGGCGTTGCCGTAAGCTATTTTTGGTGCTCCTTTTCGACGATCATATGGCCCTGGCGTACTCATGCCAAACACCATACTAGGAACCTCTCTTCTAGCACTAGATGATGATAAACCTCTAGTATTATCTTCAATTAGTCCTGAATTTTTTAAAATTGCACATGCATCCATGTCGCACGGTTTTATAAATTGTGTAGGATCGCCCCCTTTGTGTTTTTTTAACCTTTTATTGTATTCGCCAACAGGAAGATTTTTTGTTTTGTCCTCTGAATTAAATGTTGTTCCGGCTCTGCCTGGAATCATAAAATTCATATAATCGTCAGGAACACATCCTATCCAATATCCTGCTCCGTGATTACCTTCAACAAATATCACTAATACTAAATTTCCAATGTCAGGCGGCACTGCCCACATTCCGTAGCTTTGTTGAGTGTTTGAAAAACCTTCATTTGCTGTTGTACCATTAAAAGGAGTTACTCCGTAAAAACCTGGAAGATATTTTACTTGAGTAGTTTGTCCTGTAGCTTCAGCATTGTTACCTTCTTCAGTTACTTTTAATAATTCAACTTCTAATCCGCCCATATAAGTCGTGTCAATATGACTAATTATTCTTGCTAGATAAGGTCCTGGGTTTCCAGTTAAATCTTCTGAAGTTCTTGTTAGCTGTGACATTTAAAGTTCCTTTATTATGATCCGGCGTCTATTTTATTAGTAGGAGAACCATCAGTGTATAATGCATTACCAGAACTTGCTGCAATAGCGCCTGCTTCTGGACCGTCTAGTCCTTGATTTTTTGGTTGTTTTATTTGTTCTTTAGTTAGTACTGGAGTTTTTTGGTCTTGATTACGTCTTCTAACTAAACTTAATGTTTGTTCAAACTTACCATCATTAAAGCTACTTTTTACACCAATACATTGGTAAAGTCCGCTAAATGATTTAGTAGGAGCAGATACTCCGCCAAAATCCATCCAACCATTTTCGCCAATATCAAATGGTGTTCTAAAATTTAATACAATATCAATTTCCGAACTTTGGTAATCCATACTGCCGTCTTTAGTAAGATTTATAAATTCCGTTTCTGCAGCTGTATAATTTCCTACACCTGAATCACACAGCCAGTAAGGGTCGCCCCAGATTTTTAAATCAACTTTAATTAAATCTGCAGGACTATCTAATAATGCACTATTAAATTTTCGAGCAACTTGGGTTTCGCTCCATTCTTGACCACCACCTCCGGTAGTAGTTGAATTATTTTTTATAACATCTTTTACTGTAGGAGATCCTTCACTAGTTGGGTTTGTATCGCCATCATTTTGTTTGTTTACTGCTTCTTTCTCTGCAACAGTTTTAGAAGATTGTGATGCTGTTTTAGAATCTTTTGAAGCTTGGCCTTTTTGTGCGCCAATCCCTACAAAAAATGCACTATCAAATTGAATGTCAAAATCTAATATATCTTTATTTTTACCAGTATAGATATAATTATATTCTTTTGGAGCTTGAGTACGAAGCTGTGCTAAATTTGGGGTTCGTTTAGTTATTGAAGCAAACCGAGAAGCATTTACTTTAAACGGAACTATTCTATATACAAAAGTTTTTGGATTAGCTCCTGTTGCATCAACTGTTTTTGGATCAGAAGTTTCATAAACTTGAGATTCAACTTTAAACCAGTCAACCATATTATATTGATCGGGTTTATTAAGCCGTTCTTTTATGCCACGACCCCACTCACTTGCTATTATTACTTCTTCTATAATATCTTGAACTTTTGTGCCAGATGTAAATTGAAAAGATCTAGTAGTTGTTGGCTCTTGTACTTGAGCTCGACAAATAAGTCCTGTTTTTTTATCAGTACAAACATTAGGGCCTGGTTGCGGTTTTGTTCCAGAATCATTTTTAGATTTAACAATTTTTGATTTTCCTATTGCGTTTACGTTAATAGGATTTTCTGCAAATGTTCTAATAGCTTCTGAAACAGCCGAACGCTGAATTGTAATTCCAAGTTGGGCTGAAATAGTTGATTCAAACTCAGACGGCATATTAGTAGCGCCAAGGCCTGCAATAGATTTAAATATTTCTAATTTTCTTTCTGCACTTAGATCTTTTACTTCACCTTCTTTAGGTGATTGAGTTGTTGCTCCTGTTGCACTTTCACTAGGCTTTCCTAGTAGTGATTCTGAAGCACTACTACGCTGTGTAGGAAACATTATAATATATTGATCTACTTTATTAGTTTGTTTTGCTTCTTTACTTTTAAGCAATCTAGTATTAAGGACAGTTGATAAACTTTTGCCACCGGACTGTAATAATTCTTGTACAGTATTTCCTGACAAGTTAACATCAGTTTTGGTTGCTTGTGTTTGATCTCCAAAAGACAAATCATTATATTTTATATATGCTACATCGTAAGTACTTCCTTGCTCAGTTACATTAAAAGTACTGTTAATAACTTTAATTGGAAAATATCTAGTTGCTCCAGGAGCAACGCTTACGTTTCCAAAGTCGTCCCATCCTTTAAAGTGCAAAGATAACATCATTGGAGCATCTATATAGTTTTTATGTCCACATTTTAAAGCAGCAACTTGTAAGGTTTCGTAAAATAGCCCCATACTATAAGGTTCAAAAATCTTAAACGAACCGGTTATTGCATCAGCTTGCTTTGTTCCTTTATTATGAGTAACAATTGTTTCTATTTCAACATCGTCAATAAAAAATTCAACTGCTCCTTTACCTAATTCAGTAGCTGTTTTTACTTTTGCAGATCCAGAACCACCCGAACGACAAATAATATTTTTTGGTCCTGTTAATCGATAAGTTGCATCTGGCCTATTTATTTCGTCGACTGTTAAACAAGACAATGTCCATATATAATTAACTGACGCATATTTTTCTAAAACATTATTAAAAGGGAGCGAAGGTTGTAGGCTATTAATTTGCCTGTTTTTAATCGCGCCTGCTAACAAAGAAGCTGCTACTGTTGGTATCATTGAAGATTTAGAAGCAATTGCTCCATCTAAATCTGCCATGGATCCTTCAACTGCACTTTTAAGTCCATTAATATCAATATTAGCAGAATTTATAATATTAGACACATCTTTAGCAATTCCATTAAGAGACGTAGTAATATTACCTGCGGCTGTTTTTATACTTTGGCCTAAACTGTTTGTAATAGTTGCCAAGTTAACCCCCTAGTAATTCTGTTATTTTTGCGCCTTGTGGCAAATATATTTTTGTACCTATATTCATATCATACACCGGGTCTTTAAGTATATTCATGTTTCGTTGTGCAAATATCCACCACAACTTAGGCGACCCATATAAATCATATGCTAAAAGATCTGGCCTATGTTGATACTGAGATTCAATTGTATATACAATGTCGTCATCATATGCAGGTACTGGTCTAATTTTTAAAAACCCTAAATATTGTCCATTGATAATATCTGTGTTTGCATATGGACTTTCGTTATTATAATTAGCCATTAAATAAACCCATCCAATCCTTTGCCGTTAACAAATGCATCTAAACTAAACTGTGCCACTCTACGTCTACTGTAAATTGGCTGAACTGTTACTGATATTATACTTGAAACAGGTACCCACGAACCGTGTGGACCAATATCTACTCTTATATAATCGACATCTGGTTCTAAGTTTAATGTAAAGTTTGTAGCTACTACTGGCACATTTGGTAAAACATAATCCCCATATCCTGTAAGTTTAACTACAGGCGGTGGTGATCCTTGGTTTGAAGTGTCACCGTATGCCATTTTTGTTATAGATCTAAGATAATGAACAGCAGCAATCCAATATAACCCTTCTGTAGCATTTTCTATTAAAAAAGGAGAAATTATAGTCATTGCTTTCGGATCTGAGTTCTGATAAGCAAAATAAGGATAATTACTATGTACAGGAGATACTTGATTATATCCAGCATCGTGTTGCATCATTATTTGGGGAGTATATGGAAAGACTAAACCATTTGTTTCAGCTAACGGAGCTAATAAAGGACTACTTTCCATTGTTGGAGGAATACTTAATTTGACTCGCCAATCGTGTTCTGCAGAAGAACTCCAAGTTCCATCAGTAAATGATTTAGGTTTTGGATTAGCTCCAGATAATAAATTTATCATCCGAGCGGCTTTGCCAAATCCTGTATCAGATAAAAAGTCTGATACATTTTGTTTAATGGTTCCTACAAGTCCTTCGCCAACATTTAAGTTAGAGCCGACAGTTTCTGCAACACTTGCTGCTGCATTAGATAATTGTCCGACTGCGGCTGCTCGAACTGTTGAAAAATTTGGTGGCATAATTTTGGATACTCCTATACATTATTTAGTTGACAAAATTAAGTACATAGTTTATAATAGAGTATAACCTGGAGATAAAATGAAAAAAGTAAATTATTTAAACAATAAAGACATATTATTAGAAATACACAAGTCAAAAAGTGCATTTAGCAGTTACACAGAATCAACGTTTCACCAATATGATATAATTTTACCTACTATAGATAAGATTAACATACGTACTATTGCAGAAGCTAAACGAAATAAAGCAAAACGATTAGGTCTTGCAGAATATAATCAGAAAAAAGCCGATGGTATTAAGGTAAAACTTGCAGAATGCGAAGTAGATTACAGGAAAATAACAAAAGAAGAAATAATTTTTAGAATTATGTCTTTTGAGCATATTCCGGAAGAAAAAGGTAGAAAGAAGAATCCTAAGACTGTAGCAGATACTAGAGTTAAACTTAACTTTCCTCCATACCAACACTATAAATTTAACGAAGCTGGTGAGTTAGTAGTTGTTGGCAAAAGTCATTGGACAGGTGGAATGGAAAACGGATATTTTTCTAAAAGTGAAGGACAAGCTACACCTAAACTTGCTAATATGTGGATTAAGTTATGTGAACGATATGCTACAAGAGGTAATGTACGCGGCTATACATACAACGACGAAATGAAGGGACAAGCAATCTTACAATTAGCACAAATTGGATTACAATTTGATGAGTCAAAGTCAGATAACCCATTTGCATACTATACCGCAGCTGTAACAAATAGCTTTGTTCGAGTTATTAACTTAGAGAAACGTAATCAAAATATTAGAGATGATATATTAGAACAGAACGGAATGGATCCTAGTTATACTAGACAACATGCAGGTGAATGGGAAGCCTATATGAAACGAGAAGCAGATCATAAAAATAAAGTTAATACTTAGATTACTGTTGACTTTATTAAGAAAATGTAGTATAATAAAATAAACGTAAAGAGGATTAAATTTGTTTAAGAAAGCTGCGGTTTTTACTGACATCCATTTAGGATTAAAAGGAAACAGTAAAGTTCATAATGACGACTGCGAAGATTTCGTTGATTGGTACATAGAACAAGCACAAGCTGCCGGTTGCGAAACCGGTATCTTTTGCGGAGATTGGCACCATAATAGAAATTCGCTTAATCTTACAACTATGGATGCTACTATTCGATGTATGGAGAAGCTAGGAGCCGCTTTTGAGCAGTTTTTCTTCTTTGATGGCAACCATGATTTGTACTATAAAGATAAACGTGATGTTAATAGTACTGCTTTTGCTAAACATATACCCGGAATTACTTTTATTGATGAAATTACCACAATTGAAGATGTAACTATTGTTCCTTGGCTTGTTGGTGAAGAATGGAAGAAACTTAAAAATTTAAAAAGTAAATATGTGTTTGGTCATTTTGAACTTCCTAGCTTTTATATGAATGCTATGGTACAAATGCCTGATCATGGTGACTTACATGCAGAAGACTTTGTTAATCAAAAATATGTTTTTAGTGGTCACTTCCATAAACGTCAGCAACAAGGAGTAGTACATTACTTAGGTAATGCGTTTCCACACAATTATGCTGATGCATGGGATGACGACCGTGGCATGATGATACTTGATAGAGAAAACGATGCTGAGCCTGTTTACCTTAACTGGACAGATTGTCCTAAATATCGTACAGTAAAACTTAGTCAACTAATAGACCCGGCTCAAACTATTATTAAAAGTAAAATGTACTTGCGTGTTACAATTGATGTTCCTATTAGTTTTGAAGAAGCTAGTTTTATTAAAGAGACATTTATTAATCAACATAAATGTAGAGAAATTTCACTTATTCCACAAAAACAAGTTGAAGAAATATCTACACAATTAGATATTCAACAATTCGAAAGTGTTGATCAAATTGTTGCTGGTGAAATAGCAGCAATTGATTCGGAAAACTTTAATAAAAAAACCCTTATGGACATTTATAGCGACTTATGATAGAACTTAAAGATCTCACAGTAAAAAACTTTATGAGTGTGGGCAACCAAACTCAAGCAGTTGACTTTAATCAACAACAATTAACATTGGTGTTAGGAGAAAACTTAGATCAAGGCGGTGACGATAGCGGATCACGTAACGGTACAGGTAAGACTACTATTATTAATGCATTGTCGTATGCATTATACGGGCAAGCACTAACTAATATTAAACGAAATAACCTTATTAACAAAACTAACAGTAAAGGCATGTTAGTTACATTACATTTTGAAAAGAATGGTGTTAATTATCGTATTGAACGTGGTCGTTCACCTAATGTACTCAAGTTCTTTGTTAATGAGCACGAACAAGAAATGACAGACGAGTCGCAAGGCGATAGTCGTAAAACACAAGAATTCATTAACGAGTTGTTAGATATGTCGCATGATATGTTTAAACACATTGTTGCATTAAATACATATACAGAACCTTTTTTAAGCATGCGTCAAAATGATCAACGTGCTATCATTGAACAGTTGCTAGGTATTACTATTCTTAGTGAGAAAGCAGAAGCCCTTAAAGAACAAACACGAAAAACTAAAGATGCTATCCAAGAAGAAACATTAAAAATTAATGCTATTCAAACTGCTAACGAAAAAATTAATGCAACGATTGAAAATTTAAAAGGTACGCAACGTGCTTGGTTATCTAAAAAAGGACAAAGTGTTAATAAACTACAACTAGGATTATCTGAATTAGAACACGTAGATATTAATATAGAATTAGAGTTGCACGAACAACTTTCAAATTGGACACAACATAATAATTCTATTTTGGCTCTTAATAAAGAAAAAAGCACGTTAGAAACTGCACAAGTACGTGCAAAAGCTAGTGTTGAAAAAGTACAAAAAGACATTGCAAACCTTGAAGAAGCTACTTGTTATACCTGCGGTCAATCACTTCATGCAGACAAAAAACAAGAAATTCTTGACAAGAAGATGAAAGAGTTGCAAGATGCAGACACATATTATTTAGAAATTAATACAAAACTAACTGATGTATTAGACGGTCTTAATAAGATTGGTGATATTAACGGAAAGCCTACTACATTTTATGAAACTGCTAAAGAAGCATACGATCATAGAACTAATGTAGATAGTTTAAAACAAGCATTAACTAGTAAGGAACAAGAAATAGATCCTTACCAAACACAGATCGATGAGCTTACTGCAACAGCAATGCAAAATATTGATTGGTCTCCAGTTAATGACCTTACAGATTATAAAGATCATCAGGACTTCTTGTTAAAGCTACTTACAAACAAAGATAGTTTCATTCGTAAGAAGATTATTGATCAGAACCTAGCATACTTAAACAACAGACTTACTTATTTCTTAGATAAATTAGGATTACCACATCAAGTTGTATTTCAAAACGATCTAACTGTTGAAATTACACAACTTGGTCAAGACTTAGACTTTGATAACTTGTCAAGAGGCGAACGTAACAGACTTATTCTTGGTATGAGCTTTGCATTCCGTGATGTTTGGGAGAGTTTATATCAAAAGATTAACTTGTTGTTCATTGATGAGTTAATTGATAGTGGTATGGACACTGCTGGTGTTGAAGGAGCTCTTGCTGTACTTAAAAAGATGGGTCGTGAAGGTGACAAAAATGTTTACCTTATTTCGCACAAAGATGAGTTAATAGGCAGAGTTAATCATGTTATGCGTGTTGTTAAAGAAAACGGATTTACTAGTTACGCAAATGATATTGATATTGTAGAGTAGGTAAAAAAATCTAATGGAAGACGATACACACGATCAATTAACTAAAGCATACTTAGAATATTTTAAGGCAAACGAGAAATTTGAGGCAAAGTTATCAATTCGAACCCATGCATCAAGCAGACGCTGGTTAAGAAAAATTAGAGAATTAGCAAAATTAAGGCAAGAAGAAATACATCAGATGTATAAAACCAAGAAAGAGGCTGAAAAGCAATAGGCAACGATAAGTATACTCATGCAGTGGACTTATCAAGGTAACACAATAGACGAAATACCAAACGAGTATGAAGGCTTTGTTTATCTTATTACCAACACCACTACAGGTCAAAAATACATAGGCAAGAAACTAGCAAAGTTTAAAACTACTAAGCCACCACTCAAAGGCAAGAAAAATAAACGTCGCGGAACTAAAGAAAGTGACTGGAGAGAATACTATGGCTCCAGTGATAGACTGAACGCAGACGTTGTAACACTAGGCGCAGATAAATTTACACGAGAAATACTATACCTATGTAAAGGTAGGGGCGAAATGTCCTACATAGAGGCAAGAGAGCAGTTTGATAGGCGAGTACTTGAAACAGATGATTACTATAATGGTATTATTAATGTTAGAGTCGGCGGATCAGACAAACTCAAACAGGCATTACTAGAATACCACATACAGGCAAAACAAACCAACACTTAAGGTTGGCGGGCCAGTTTAGTAACTCCGCTGTGGAAAAAGCTCTCGTATAGAAGCACACGTACATATTGATCGACACACCAGAGTGTGGAAGCCATCAAACAAATTGGGCTTACAGGTTGATATAGATTGCATGTTGGCAGTCGAAAAACACAACATAGTTTGTAAAAACCCTTTAGCAACAGGAACGAAGCGGGGGAATATTGTTACATATAATGTACATTAACTAGCTTAATGTATCCTTTATGTTACATAATGTCGATGTAGGTTGGGAAAGATTAGAGCCCATCAAACTTGTGTATAAAAAATTACCTACTTCCGAATCTCGGCTGTGACTACTCACATAAAGTTTTTGAGATTAGATGGAACCGTAACAGGTTCCGTCTGACTAAAACAATCTACATAAAGCAATTACAATGTTACTACGTAACATTGCTCTTTATATTAAATTAAATAAATTAGTTTGAGCGTTAGCGATAAACTAAATGAGCTTTAGCTCATTTCTGTTAGATATACAATATCTAACAAGTACAATCGTTAATGTAGTTCAGGATCACGGCCAAAGCCTTTCCTAACATCTGATGTTTCAATAGTTTCGTAATACAACTCGTGATCTGGATATATATATTTGAATGAGTTTATAGATGATTCAACATGACAAAACTGGTATATCGTACCGAGCTCTGTTATAGAACTATCTAATAGTGATTTTTTATATATAGTGTAATGTTTGTTCATGGTAAGAGTATTTAATGTATATAGCCGACATAAATACTACTAGTTAATAATATTGGAACGCAAATGAAAGTTTTAGAAGTAATACAATTTGAAAACGATTACGAACAACAACGCTTAGATGAAGCGATAATTATCTCAAGTATTTTAATAGGACTTGCTGTTAATGCCCTATTAGGTGTAGCTGTTGATATTGGTGTATCTGCTTATAAAGACTGGGCAGACTCTAAATCTATGAAAAGATTCAAACCTACTGGTAGCCATATCCCTGATGAAACTACTATAACAGACAAAAGAATGAAATCAGTCTACAATGCTAGAGACGGTAAATGGGCGGTGCATGATAAGGTTAATGGAAAGTGGCAACCCCGGTTAAGGGCCAATGGCGTATCTTTTTTTGCAAAAATATCACCTGAACAATTAAAAAACGCTATTAAACGTAAAGCTATATCATTTCCTAATCAACTTGCTCTGTTAAATACTATTCAACAATTTAACGTTTCTAGTAAAAATCCTGAAGGTGCTGCAAAATTTGCTCAAACAGGAACTAAACTATCAGACGCTATATTTAAAGAAGAAATGCGAGCTAAAGGACAAAAAGTTCCTAGGGTAGCACTTGGTGCCTTTAAAAAGACTAGTGGTCTTGTTGCTAAAATGTTTACTGCAAAAGGATTGCGGGTAATTGCTTTTATAGGTCCTGTTATGTTATGGATACAAGTTGTAACATTAAAAAACTGGTATGTAAAAAAATTAAATTGGAGTGACTCATTAGATGATGATGCTCAAGGATTTATAAAAGAAGACGGAACCACTTACGGTCAGGATGACTATGATAAAGATATCTTAGCCCTTAGAGAAATGTTTACTGTGTATGCACTAGCATGGCTAGCTGCCGGAGGAATACAAGCAATTGTTACAGGATTATTTTGGATAGCTGCTACACGAAAAAATAGAATAGTAGCAGATTATAACGAACGCGGTGTAGATAAAAAATGGGCAATTCGGTTTGGGAAAATGCTTGCTAAAGGGTTTGGCCTAGTTGGCAAAGCCATTAAATATGGATCAGCTGCTACCACAGTCGGCATGGCATACACAGCGTTTAATCCTACACTAGCAGAAAGTTTAGTTAATAAGATTGCAGATTTTATGGAACTTACAGCTGGTTCAGGAAGATTTTTTAATTTTAAAGCAACCACGTTTGCAGGATATCTAGCTGATACTTGGTTTGATCTAAATTATGAAGAACTAATGAGTAAGTATATGGGTTTAGCAACAATAGCTGATGAAGAAAAAGTTGATGCTCAAGATAAGTTTAATGCTAGAAACATTCCAGTGGATCTAAACAAGAAAGATCCGCTTGACTCGCTTAATTGATTAAATAACAGGCATACCTGTAGTTTTAGCGTTCTCAATGTTAGATAATACTATTTTATTCATAATTTCAAAATCTTCTAAATCAGTATCGTGTAATAAAACCCAAGAATCAACGCCACCACGCATGTACCAACATAATTGATACACTTCGTGTTTTATACCTTTAATCTCGGTTTCAAAGTCTTTGGCTAATTCTGTGAGATCAGAATCGGGTGTAGTAATTAGCCTTGTGCGAAAAAATTTGAATAGTCCATTTCTATATTTAAATCTGCTTCGTGTCCACAAGTTGAACATGTTGTTTTTGTTGTAGGTACAGCAAACGCTAGATTATTTTCTATTAACATTTCTTCAACTTTATTATAAAATTTGCTTTCTGAAGATTTTAAAAATTCTGAAATAGCATTTTGATTTTTTTCTACTTCACCGTTAATTTCAATTGTTGCAACTGATGTAGATACTGTACTAACTTTTAAATTATTTAATTCATCGTACACTTGTTGTGTTGCTTCGGCTTGTACATCTTCATCTTCCATTAATGGAATAGACTGTACTAACTTCCTCTGACATTTAAAGTTAAATTTATTAATTTCATTAAGTTCTTTATAATTTAATGGTCTTAATGTAAATTTAACATTATCGAGCTCAAATTCATCAATAAACACTCCGCCACTAAAATGACCAATCATATTTTGTAAATCAACATCATATTTGTTTTCTTCACTACACTCAGTACATGTATTATTAACACTAATGCTATCGCCGTAGCTGGCCATACGTATTGCACTTAATATAGTATAAACATCTGTCATAGGAATTTCCCATGGATTCTTAATACTAGGAATACAATTTTTGATAACACTAGCAGTTGCATTACCACTTAGTAATGTGTCTGGTGTTTTTGTTGCAATCTCGTCACTAGCTGTCATACTGTAAACTTCTAACTCAGTGAATGACTCTAAAGTACCTGGGGCGTACCATTTACCCTTACTTGGTAGGTCAATAGATTGTTTTGGTTGTCTTTGGTACTTTGTTAATGGTGATGCCATATTTTTTCCTTGCTAAATAGTATAATTAGTACAAGTATTTAGTAGTCAAAAAATGCATAATTTGTATATGTGGCTAAAAACAATTTGAGGAATATTATGCCTAACGACGGATCACCAGACACACCAAAACCAAATAATGATGCAGCGTCTAAAAAAACGCTCGAAGCAGCACAAAAACTAGCTGCAGCCTCAACTTCACTAGGTTTAGGTATTCCTACATTTACAGCATTTGCTAAAAGCACTGGCAAGTTTGGTGAGAAAATTGCCGCTGTTTCCGGTGTTATAGAACAACAAGTTGGACAATATCAGAAATTAACTAAGTCTGGCGTACATTTTGGTGGCAGTATTACTGCTATGTTAACTGCTTCTACAAGAGCAGGATTGTCAATAGACAAGATGACCGGTTTAGTTTCAGCAAACAGCGAGTTATTAGCAGGCTTTGGTGATACTGTTCAAGGTGGCGCAACAACATTTCTAAACTCGTTAGGCAATATGGCTAAGAGCAATAACCAATATGGTATGCAACTTAGAAATATTGGATTAACACACGAAGAAATCGGCGAAGCCATGATAGAAACGCAACGCATGGCAATGATGTCTGGACGTAAAGATGCAGCATCAGCATCAGACATACAAGAACGAACAGCAGCATATGCTAAGGACTTAGATTTACTATCAAAGCTAACTGGTAAAAGTAATGACGAACTGAAGAAACAACAAGCTGGATTAGCAAGAGAAGGAAACTTCAGAGCAAAAACTATGGGCATGGAAGCAGGCATGCAACAAGCTCTAAAGAACGCAGCATCAGAAGCAGATGCTAGTGGTATTGGTGATTTGTTTAAAGATATGATGATCCAAGGATTCCCAAGCAGTGACCAAGCAGCGTTAGCTGGTGCATTTGGAAATTCTATGGCAGTCATGGACCAAATGAAAGCCGCACAAGATGCAGGCAACCAAAAAGAATATCAAAGACTACAAGGCACTTTATCTGCAGCCGCTGCAAAAGACAAGCTGGCAAATAGAGAACTTGCAATGTTAGGAGGCACAAATAGTGTCACAGCAGCACTTGCAGACTCTTATGCAAAAACTTCCGAATCTCAAATAGGAATAATGGCGCAAGCATCACGAGAAAATTGGACTGATTATCAAACACAACAAGCATTTGCTAAACAACGAGCTAAAGCTATGGAAGAACAAGATTCTCAAGGTGGCAAAGCAAAACCTGGAGAAGAAGTAAAGGGTGACAGACAAGTATTAGATGCAGCATTGCGAGGACAAGAAGCAATGGTTCAAGCAGCTGTTAAAGTTCAAAAAGTTACAGAGCAGTTTTATAACGATACGCTTGGTCCATTGATGCAGCAAATAAAGACAGATTTTAATGCTGTTAAAATGGTTGAAGATCTAAGTAAAGGCGTTGGCTCCCTTATAACTCTTGGAAATGAAAAAATAGCTGGCTTGTCGACAGCTACACCAGTTAATGATACAAACGAGTTATTAAAACAAATTCAAACCGCTATTTTAAAAGCTCCAAATTCTGAAAAAGGTGCAGAACTTACTAAAGTACAGGCAGATATTAAGAGTCTTCGAGACGGTCCACAAACAGAAGACAATACTAAAAAATTAATAGAGGCCTTAAACAAAGGAGCTAAGTTAACTGGCTCAAGTAAAGAGTTTTCATTGCCTACTCCTAAAGCTCGAGAGAAAAGCGGTGGAGTTGGTACAGAATCTAACGCTCCTGATAGAAGAACAGGTTCACCAGGTGTTGATAGTGCAGCGGCTGGACTTCAAACATTAGCCTCAACTGCTGAAAATTGGGGCAAAGAATCATTAGTTAAACTACACAATTGGGAATCAGTAGTTCCTATAAAAGAAGCTGGTCAGTATGATGCAACTATTAAATCTTTAAGTAAAAATCAATCACTCATAATGAGCAAATTTGACAAAATATTTGGTGGCCAAAGTCAAAAGGTTTCAGTTTCTCAAGCTACTAATAAAACACCTACATCAAAAGCACCTTCTGCTTCACCAAAAGCAAGCATGGCGCAAGTAGATGACTTTAGTAGTTCTACTCAGAGGAACGTTGCAGCACTAGGCAAACCAAGCATGGCGCAAGTAGATGACTTTAGTTCTCCTCTCAGGAACGGTGCAGTAAGCAGTAAGGCTGCAATAAATACAGTAAGAGCAGATAAAGGTCAAGGAAACATAACAGAAGAAATGAATAAACAAATTTCTAAAGCAATGGAAGCAATAAGTGCCCAAACTTCCGGTGATGGCGCATTAGCACGTTTAGGATTTGATCCTGAAATATTTACAAGTATGAGAGATGCAATGGAAAGAACAGCTTCAGGAGTTGGCAGTCAATTAATAGAACAGAAAAATATGACTAAAGTTACAAAGAATTTGGGCGGAATAGGTAACGCATTTAGTAGAGCAGGATTAAGCTAATGAGTTGGAAAAAATACTTTACCCCAGTAACAACAGAAGATAACATGAGCGGTAGTTACTCGCCATTTAGTAATAGAAGTTCAGGGTCGCAACCAGGACCAGCTAAGTCTAATTATAGTTCATATCTTCCAGATGTGTATGTAGGTAGTCCAAATCGTGTTGATAGGTATGGTCAATATAACACAATGGATAACGATTCAGAAGTTTGTGCAGCACTTGATATCCTTGCAGAATTTTGTGCTCAAGAAAATAAAGAAAATACTACTAACTTTAAATTTGAATTTAATAAAAGTGCAACTAATAGTGAAGTAACTATCTTAGGACAGTACTTAAGGCAATGGAGTAAATTACAAAACTTTCAAACTCGCATGTTTAGAATAATAAGAAACGTATTTAAGTACGGCGATGCATTGTTTATTAGAGATCCAGAAACTAAAAAATGGTTTCATGTTGATCCTGCAAAACTAACACGTATTATTGTAAACGAAAGTGAAGGCAAAGTACCTGAACAATATATTATTAAAGATATGAATTTTAATTTTGTTGATATGGTAGCAACTACTCCTCATATTACTAATGGTAATATAACTGGTGGTGGTTCTGGATATCAAACAGGTGGCGCAAGAGGAATGGCTGGACAACCTCCAGCACAAGCAGGGTCAAGATATCAAACAAGTGACGGCGAGATTGCTGTTAACGCTGAACATATTATACATTTAAGTTTGTCAGAGGGCTTAGATAACAATTATCCTTTCGGTAACAGTTTGCTTGAAGGAATTTTTAAAGTATACAAACAAAAAGAATTACTTGAAGATGCTATTATTATCTATCGTGTGCAACGAGCTCCAGAACGTAGAGTATTTTACGTTGACGTAGGTAATATGCCAAGTCACTTAGCAATGAACTTTGTTGAGAGAGTAAAAACAGAAATACATCAAAGACGTATTCCTAGTGCAACTGGCGGAGGCACCAATGTAATTGATAGTAGTTATAATCCGTTATCAATTAACGAAGATTATTTCTTTCCACAAACTGCTGAAGGACGTGGTTCAAAAGTTGAAACACTACCAGGTGGAACTAACCTTGGAGAAATTGATGACCTTAGATATTTTACTAATAAGCTCGTACGTGGTTTACGAATCCCTAGCAGCTACTTACCAACCGGGGCTGATGATGCAGCTAGTTCTTACAATGACGGAAGAGTCGGAACAGCATTTATTCAAGAATTAAGATTTAACAAATATTGCGAACGGTTACAAGGACTTGTAACAGAAACATTTGATAAAGAATTTAAATTATATCTATTAGACAAAGGAATAAACATTGATACGTCAATGTTTGATTTAAAATTTCAACCACCGCAAAATTTTGCAGCATACAGGCAATCAGAATTAGATAATGCTCGTGTACCAACGTTTACACAAATGAGTGCTATACCTTATGTGTCTAATAGATTTGCACTAGAACGTTTCTTGGGTCTATCTAAAGAAGAGATTGCAGAAAATGAAAGACTTTGGAAAGAAGAAAATGACGAAAACTTAACAGCACCAGTAGGCGATGCCAGCGGTGAAATGAGAAGCGTTGGAATTAGTAGTGCAGGTATTAGTGCTGATATTGAGGGTGCAGAAGATATACTTGATACTGATCTATCACCAGAAGACGGTGGCGCAGACACTCCACCAGACACAGTAACAGGAGAGGTGCCTGGCGCCGGAGCACCAACTCCCCCAACGGCATAAATAATAGTATGATACTACGTGAATTATTTTATTTTGACAAACAAACACTTGATCCAATTGAGGACAATCGTTATGACCCGGAATTTGATCAGTCAATTGTAGAACCCGACGATACTAGAAAAACTCGATTAACATTATCGCAAATTAACAGAGCTCGAAAAGGTGCTGAACTTCATAAAACAGAAAAGTCTAAAGAGTTAGACATTGTAAGACAAATGTACGGCCTAGCGGCACAGGCGGCTGCAGCAGGTGTTTAAGATTAATGGCGAAACTAAACAAAGCTGATTACACAAAAGACCAATGGCGTAAATTAAAAGAAAAAAAACAAATAGAAAAAGCTGAAAAACGAGCAGCTAAATCTATTAAAGTTATTACACCTAGAGTAATTAACACATCATCCAATAATAGTCAAACATTCTTTGTTTTGGGCAATGGCCTAAGTAGGCAACCTGTCAACCTTAACAATTTAAAGCCTTACGGAAAAATATTTGGCTGTAATGCACTGTACAGAGAATTTGATCCTGACTACTTAGTAGCTGTTGATGTTAAAATGATTTTAGAAATTAACAAACACAAATATCAATATAAAAATTCACAAGTTTGGACTAATCCAAACAAGGCATATAGTAGTATGTCTCATCTTAATCTTTTTCAACCTAGTAAAGGATGGAGTAGTGGTCCTACAGCATTGTGGCTTGCAAGCAGCCATTCTCCCTTACAAGTATTCATACTAGGCTTTGATTTTAAAGGAAAAGATACAGGAGATAAGTTTAATAACATATATGCAGATACTGAAAATTATAAAAAATCATTAGACGGTGCAACGTATCACGGCAATTGGCTTAAACAAACAGTAACCGTTGTTAGAGAAAATCCTAAAATAAACTATATTCGAGTTATAGCACAAGATAATTATAATCCAGAAGAACTAAATATTTTTAGTAATTATAGTACTATGCAAATAACTGATTTTATTAAAATTTTTACAAATTAAGTAAAAGTTTTAAAAATTAGCCGTTTTGAGCCTGTTTCTCCCAGTATTTTACAGTATTGTGTAAATACAATTGACAGCCTTACCATAGGTAAACACTTTATAGGAGATTAAAATGGCAGATACAAAAAAATTCGAAGATATGCTTGAACACTTAGTCAACGGAGACAAAGTTGCAGCAGAAGATCTTTTCCATACTATTGTAGTAGAGAAATCACGTGAAATTTATGAAAATCTTTTAGAAGATGAAATTGACGACGAAGAAGTTGATGAAGCTTCTGATGAAGAAGTTGATGAAGATTCTGATGATGAAGAAGTTGATGAAACATCTCATGATGAAGATGATGATGATGATGAAGAACTTGACGAAGATTTTAACCTAGACGAATTTGAAGTCGAAGGTGAAGACGATCTTGATGACGGTCCAGCAATGGGCGGCGAAGATCCAACAGACGGCATGATGAGCGATATTGCTGACATGGGCGACGAAGAAGGCGAAGGTGAAGGTGAAGGCGACGTAGAAGATAGAGTTGCTGATCTTGAAGACGCTTTAGACGAACTTAAATCAGAATTTGAAGAATTAATGGCAGGTGAAGAAGGTGAAGACACTGATGGTGATTTATCAGACATGCCAGATGATGATGGTGAAGAAGTTGATGATACAGAAATTGGTCCAGAAGAAGAGCCAGAAGAAGAGTCATACAATTTTGAAGCATCAGATGAAGAAGTTGAAGAAGAATCAAAAGATGATTTAACTGCAACTGAGCAGATGCGTGAATATGTTGAAAAAATATCACCAGCAAAAATGGGAGACAGCGGTGCAAATACCAAGTCAACTGTAGCTGGAGCTAACAACATGGGCGGAACTGCTTCAAACTTAGTACAAAGTGGTACAGAGGCTGGCGTAGAATCTAATAAGGGTAACTTAAAAGGTTCAGCACTAAGCGATCAAAATCCAAAAGACATGAACACTAAAAATGTAAATGTACCTGGAGGGAAAGCTTCTAAGTCAATGACACCAAATGCTAAAGGCCACGGCGCTGAAAAGAAAGGCCAAGGCGATACTGCTGCTAACAAAAAACCTGTTATCGGCTAATTAAGGATTAATGGATGCAAAATTTATCTGAGGTGCTGACATTCGACCAGGCTAATATAGTCGTTGAGTCTGCCAATGAAGGAAAAGACTTGTATATGAAAGGTATTTGTATACAAGGCGGAGTACGCAACGCTAATCAGCGTATGTACCCTGTAAACGAAATTGGTAGGGCTGTCAAAACTCTCAACGATCAATGTGCAGGAGGATATAGTGTTCTCGGTGAAGTTGATCATCCAGAAGGACTTAATATTAACTTAGACCGCGTAAGCCATATGATTACAGAAATGTGGATGGATGGCCCAAATGGTTATGGAAAATTAAAAATACTACCGACTCCGATGGGAATCTTAGTTAAAACAATGCTTGAAAGCGGAGTTAAACTAGGAGTTTCATCGCGAGGAAGTGGCAATGTATCAGAAGATGGAAGCGGTAACGTTTCCGACTTTGAAATAATCACCGTGGACGTTGTGGCTCAGCCTAGCGCCCCTGGTGCTTATCCAACTCCAGTGTATGAAACATTAATGAATGCACGTGGTGGATTAAAGGCATACCAGTTAGCACAGGCAACCAAACACGACCCTAAGGCACAAAAATATTTAAAAGAATCTCTGATCAATCTGATCAGTAGACTCCAATAAAAGGAGAAAAAAACATGTTGGAAGCACTTAAAACACTTTTTGAAAATGATGTAGTTTCAGAAGACATGCGTAAAGAACTAGAAGAAGCATGGAATGCAAAGATTAAAGAAAATAAACTTGCAGCCACTGCCGAACTCCGTGAAGAATTTGCTCAGAAGTATGAACACGATAAGTCAACTATGGTTGAAGCTATTGATAGTTTAATTTCTGAGAGATTATCAGAAGAATTAACTGAATTTGCAGACGACCGCAAACAGTTAGCTGAAGCTAAAGCAAAATATGGAGTAGCAATGCGCCAAAACGCAACGGTACTTAAAGGTTTTGTAATGGAATCACTTAAAAAAGAAGTGACTGAACTACACGAAGAACAAAAAGTTATGGCTAATAATTTTTCAAAACTTGAAGAGTTTATAGTTGACGCACTAGCAAACGAAATATCTGAGTTTCACGAAGATAAAAAAGACTTAGCAGAAACTAAGGTAAAACTTATTAAAAATGCTAAGACGCACTTGAATACAGTTAAAGAAAACTTTGTTCAAAGAAGTGCAAAATTAGTATCTACTACAGTTGATAAAGCCCTACGTGGTGAAATCACTGCACTTAAAGAAGATATTGATACTGCACGTAAAAACGACTTTGGACGTAAATTGTTTGAAGCATTTGCAAATGAATATCAAGGAAGTTATTTAAATGAGAAATCAGAAACTTCCAAGCTATTAAATGTTGTTAATGTTAAAGATAAGCAGTTAGCTGAAGCAAAAGCATTTGCTGTTAAAGCAAAGAAAATTGTAGAAGCACAAGAAATTGAAAAGAAACAATTGATTGAAACTGCAAAGCGTTCAGAAATTATGCATAGTTTAGTTGCTCCGTTGAGCAACCAACAGCAAGGTATTATGAAAGACTTACTGGAATCAGTTCAAACTAATAGATTACAATCTCAGTTTGAGAAATATTTGCCAACAGTTATTGACGGCGATGCACCAGAGAAAGCTAAAAAGGCGAAACTTACAGAAGGCACAGAAATCACAGGCAACAGAGAAACAGTTCAAACTAGTAAATCAGTAGACGAGTCAAACGTAATTGACATCAAACGTCTTGCTGGAATTAAATAAGGAGATAATTATGTCAGAACTACTAGAAAGTCGCTGGCAGGAAACCAAAAGTGCATTACTTGAAGGCCTTAACGGCACAAAGAAAGCAGTTATGGCAAGTACACTCGAGAATACTCGCAAGTACTTGGCAGAAACAGCAGGCACTGGTGCAACTTCCGCCGGTAATATCGCAACACTTAACCGTGTTATTCTTCCAGTCATCAGACGTGTGATGCCAACCGTTATAGCTAACGAATTGGTAGGCGTACAACCTATGACAGGTCCCGTGGGTCAGATCCACACACTTCGCGTTCGTTATGCGGAAACAAACGACAACGCCATTGCAGGCGCTGAGGCATTAAGCCCGTTCAACATTGCAACTGCTTATTCCGGTACTGGAACAGATCCAGCTGGTGTAGCAGACTCAACAGCTTCTTTAGAAGGTTCAGCTGGACGTAAAATGTCCATCCAAATCATGAAGCAAACTGTTGAAGCTAAGTCACGTAAGCTATCAGCTCGCTGGACTTTTGAAGCGGCACAAGATGCACAATCAATGCACGGTATTGATGTTGAAGCAGAAATTATGGCTGCTTTGGCTCAAGAAATTACTGCTGAAATTGATCAGGAAGTTCTAAACAGCCTAGTTACACTTAGTGGAACAGCTGCACAAACTTATGATCAAGCTGCAGTATCCGGTACAGCTACTTTTGTTGGTGATGAGCATGCAGCTCTTGCAGTTCAAATCAACAGAGTATCAAACTTGATTGCTCAACGTACACGTAGAGGCGCAGGTAACTGGGCTGTTGTTAGTCCTTTTGCACTAACAATCCTACAAAGTGCTACTACTTCAGCATTTGCTCGTACTACTGAAGGTACTTTTGAAGCACCAACTAACACTAAGATGGTTGGAACTTTGAACAGTGCTATGAAAGTATATGTTAACACATATGCTGCTGATAACGCACCTGTGCTTATTGGTTACAAAGGTACTAGTGAATCAGATGCAGCTGCATTTTACTGCCCATACATTCCATTGATGAGCAGTGGTGTAGTGTTAGATCCAAGTTCATTCGAGCCAGTCGTATCATTTATGACACGTTATGGTTACGTTGAATTGTCTAACTCAGCATCGTCACTTGGTAACGCAGCAGATTACTTAGGTAACGTTGCAATTACTTCAGGTAACGTTAGCTTTAGCTAATAGATACTTTTTATAAGTAACGAAAATAGGCCCTCCGGGGCCTATTTTTATGACTATATATTTTCATAACGTTTTGTCTAAGTAGATAAATACTTATGTCACTAGACTTATGCGGGACATGCCGCGTAGTCCTTAGAACGGCACATAAAAACAAGGAGAAAATTATGGGACGCCCAATTAATAAAAGATACTTCGGTGAAGTAGGAAATAACACTCAACCAACAATTGCAATTAGATACCACGACGGTACAGCTACTCGCGAAGGTTGGATTTTAACACAACGTGGAACAAATAAGTTTAACTGCGATAGTACAGCAGGAACAGCTACAATTTGCAGACTTGTAAATGAAACTGCACCAAACGCTGAAGGAGAAGCTTCATTAGTAGCACTTACTCCAGGCGGTGCTGCAACTATTCTTAAAAAGATGTTTAACAGAACAGCAATTGACTGGGACGGTAATCGTTACTCGTGGGCAGTTGAAGATGATTCAACACAATCATTAATTAGAATAACAGCTATCTAAATTAAATAGGGGGAGAAATTCCCCTATTAACTAGGGATTAAGAATGTCAAAGTATTTAAGAATTGGTAATGGTGATTATAACATTTCAGTAAAAGAAGGTGGAGAGATCACCTTAGACACAACTGACGGTGCATTAAACGGCACTGGAAAAGTTATAATTACAGGAGATTTAGAAGTTAAAGGAGATACTTCAACAATAAATTCTACTGTAGTAACTGTTGCTGATAATATTATTGTTCTTTCTAAGGATAATATCGCAGCAGGAATTCCTGCCGCTCTTAATTACCGAAGTGGTATTGAAATTGAAAGAGGCTCAGTAAGTAATGCATTCATGATATATGATGAACAGCTTGCTTGGACACTTGGAGGAACATCAGGAACAGGTACTTGGACTTTTGAACAAGGTACAACAACTGTTCCTATTAAAGCAACAGGAATGTTTTCTGATGCTAACTTATATTTAAATCCCGGAACCGGCGTATTATCAGTAACAAATACAACTAATTATGAACAACGAGTGTTTACGTATTCTGGAAGTGTAGTAACTGATGGCGGAAGCGGAGTTGTTATTGATGACGATATTATTCCAAATACAAAAGCATTAGTAGATTATGTAGTTTATGCATTATCAACAGGATCAGTTCCAGCAAGATTGCAAGAATCTGATACTTCGGTTGAAGCACATGACTTTAGTGTAACCGGGACTGAAAGTAATATACAACTTGATATTAACGGTGTTGCAACTGCTAACTTATTTGCTAATAGATTTGAAGTATTTGATTTAAAACTTCAAGATAATGAAATTTCAACTACATCAAGTAATGTTGATTTAATATTAGGATCACCAGGAACTGGTTCGGTAAAAATAAAAGATACACTAGAATTGACAGAAACGCCAGGCGAAGACGATGTTGCAACAGATCCAACAGCACCAGGTGAAGGTATAAAACTTTATTCTAAGACAATGTCTAATGGCGGAACTGGATTGTTTTTCATTAATAAAAGCAATAGGCAAGATGAATTAATAAGTAAAAGAAAAGCATTAGTCTTTAGTATGGTATTCTAAAAGGAAATAAAAATGGCGATTACAAATAATCAATTAACACTAACACAGCTAGATGCACTCACAGTTCCGGCTAGCAAACAATATGCAATTACAAATATATTAGTTTGTAATACATATAGCCCAGTTGGAGGCAGTGCGTCAACTCGCGGTGCAAAGTTTACAATGCATTTAATTCCGTCAGGCGATCCTTTAGCTAACGCAGTAACTACAGTTGTTAAAGAATTAGAATTGCCTGCAGGAGAAACATTTACGTTTGACTCTGAAAGAATTATTTTAGAAGCTGGCGACAAGATTAGTTTTATAGCTTCTCCTGATTTAGGTGGTGGCCTTACAGACTTAGCAAGTACTATAAGCTACATGGAAGTTTAAGATGCGGTTATTAAAAGGACAAAATACTAACTCACGTAACATATACGGTAGAGGTTTACAGGTTGATACATTAGATCAATTAATTGCCGACAGCACTAATTCATTACGTGTTCCGTATGGTACAACATCACAGCGTCCAACAACACCCACAAACGGCCAACTTAGGTATAATTCTACATCAAATAAATTTGAAGGTTACGAAAATTCAGCTTGGAGAGTATTAAGATATGCTGAACCGTTTCCTGCAGGAATTACTCAACAAAGTTTAGGCAATGGAGATGCTACGGCTGTAGTATTTGGTCCATTAGCATCAGGAGATGTTAATGCGCCGGCGCCAGCAGCAGCACAAAATGTATTAGTGCTTGTTGAAAACGTATTTCAATTAGCAACTACAAACTATACTCTAGCACAAAATCCAGCAGCAGCAGTAGGCAGCGGATCTGAAGTTACAGCAGGATCTTTTTCTATTGGTGTAGAATATAAAATTGTTGTCCCCGGCAATACAGACTTTACATTAATTGGTTCTGCAGATAGCACAGCAAATACCGTCTTTACAGCAACTGGTGTAGGTACAGGCACAGGCACTGCAAGGATAACAGGTTATTACTTGGTATTTACAGGTGCACCAGATGCAGGTAAACCAGTAACAGCCTTACATAACTTCGACAAGTAAACCTATAAATACTGTATAGGAGATACAGTATATGAGTTTAGGTAGAATTTCAGGTCCATTACTACAAGAAAACCTAGTCCGAAACGGAGTTGATTTAAACTTCCGTAACCAATCGGCTGACACTCCTCTTTTATTCTTTGATGTAGCTAACAATCGATTAGGTGTTAATAAAGATGCACCTGGAACTGATTTAGACCTCATTGATAGTACACTAAGGACAACAGGCTTACTTGCTCCTACTACAAATCAATCTATTGCAAATTATACATTATCTGGATCAAATCTAAATGTATCAACTGGTGACATTAACTTTAATGCTGCAGAAGCTATAGTTGCATCAACTATAGAAACAGATAATATTAGAATTACTGATAATACTATCTCAACGTTTAATAGTAATGCTAGTTTTGATTTAACACCAAACGGTACAGGAATAGTTGATGTATTATCAGATATGAAAGTATTTGGAAACTTAGATACGCCTTCTACTATAACAATGGGCGGAAGTATTACTATTGGAGATAACTCTTCAGATACTATTGATTTTAATACTGATATGACTAGTGACTTAACACCAGATGTTACTGATACTTCTAATTTAGGATCAGCTAATAATAAATGGGATAATATATATTCATTTAGATTAAATGGTGCATCGTTAGAAATTCCTAACATACGAGTTGACACTAATACAATATCAACACTAACATCTAATTCTAATTTAGACCTTATAGGTAACGCTAGTGGAAATGTAAAACTTGAAGACTTGGAATTTGCAACTAACGTAATATCTACATCTACAGGAAATGATCTTACATTAACTGTTCCTCCAATGCAGTGGGCTGCTACATTAACCAAAACATTATATCCCGTAAACACAGCGGCTTATGTCAGGCTAGGAATGACCCTAGCTGCGTCAGGAAATTATACTATAGTTTGGGATGGACAAATTGCCACTTGGGTTATTTATAATATTATTACTGGAGCAATTGTTACTAATATCAATCAAAGAGGATATAGCGTATCTATGGATAGCAATTACCTTATTATTGGTGACCAGACTTACGATGATGGTGTTAATAATGATTCAGGTAGAGCATATATCTATAAAACAACAACAGGAGATTGGTCAGATATAACTTTACTACATACATTAGATAACCCAAATGCCTATGATACAAGTGTATATGATAACTTTGGTTACTCAGTTGATATAGACGGTAACTCGGCTATTGTTAGTGCTCTATATGAAGATGATGCAGGTGGTAGTGCATCAGGTAAAGCATATATCTTTAATGTAACCACAGGTGCTCTATTACATACACTAGATAATCCAACTGCATATGGCACTAGTTACAATGATAGATTTGGTAACTCAGTTGCTATATCTGGTAACTCGGCTATAGTTGGCGCTTCATATGAATATGATAGCCCAACTTTATTTCGTTCAGGTAAAGCATATATCTTTAATGTAACCTCAGGGGCATTATTACACACACTAGATAATCCAAATGCATATGGTACAAGTGCAGGTGATTATTTTGGTCAGCGAGTAGCAATAAGCGGTAACTCGGCTATTGTTAGTTCTTGGCAAGAAGATGATGCCGGTGGATTTACTTCAGGTAAAGCATACATATTCAATGTAACCTCAGGTGCTCTAGTACATACACTAGATAACCCAAATGCATATGGCACTAGTTACAATGACCAGTTTGGTGGTTCGGTTGCTATATCTGGTAACTATGCAATTGTCGGCGCGGGTCTCGAAGATGATGCCGGTGGTACTAATTCAGGTAAAGCATATATCTTTGATGTCACAACTGGCGGACTACTAACAACAATTAATAACCCTAATGATCCAGAAGGAAATCCTGGTGGTACAAGTGCTAGTGATTTTTTTAGTGGTTACCAAACAAATGGTGTTGCAATATCAGACAACTATATTATTGCTAGTTCACCTTATGAAGATAGACGAAATGTTGATGGATCTATAAGCCAAGACGCAGCAGGTGTTGTATACGTTTTTGAATTATCTAATTCGCATAACACTATAATTTCGACAACTTCTGCTCTAAAGTTACCAAGTGGTACAACTGTACAGCGTCCTAATGTTAACTTAGGAGTAAGATTTAATACAACAACTTCAAGATTTGAAGGTTACTATAACGGAAATACTATACTTGGCGGAGTTTATTCAAGTAATGAATTAACAAATATAGTAGCACATCCTACTAACGATACTGTGCCGCTTACAGTAAACAATACAGTAATAGGAACAGTTACAGCCACAGGAATAACAGTACATGGCCTACAAGTAGATAATATTAATGTTGATGGTAGTATTATTAGTACAGCAACAGATACTGATTTAATATTAGCACCAGCTGGAAATGTATCAAATAAATCAGTAAAAATTGACAATTTATTCATAGGCGAAACTGTTGGTACACAACAAATTAAAAGTGACAATAACATAATAGAATTTGCTGTAACAGGTCAAGGTTCAACAAAGATTCCTAGCTCTTATGCCGTTACAATTCCAACAGGCACAACCGCAAACCGTCCAGCATCTCCTCAACTTGGAGATACTCGCTGGAACGGAGTACTAGAGCAAATGGAAACGTATAACGGAAGTAGTTATATTAGTTCTGCAGGAACTGGTGGCGTTATTTCTAGAGCAGATTATGATGATCTTTTACTTCAATATACAATACTTCTTGGATAATAATATTTAAAAACGATAAATATTAATAGTAAGACATGACCAGTGTTTTATTAACAAACTGTGGTTAGCCAGCAAAGAACCGTAAGGGTGAAAATTTAGGCTAGAGGGACAGGATCCCCGTATTGAGGAAAAAAAGATGGCTGTTGGTCGCATATCCGGTCCGCTTTTGAAGTCAAATTTAGTCCGTAATGGAATTGATTTAGCTTTTGAAACGAACCTATTATATCTAGATGTAAACAATTCACGTCTTGGCGTTAAAACAAGTTCACCTCAATATGAGTTAGATGTAAACGGAACTACAAAAACAACCAATTTAGTTGCAACTACTGCAACACTTTCAGATATATCTTTTGCTAATAATACTATTAGCACAAATAATCCTTATCTAAATTTAGGCACACTAGACAATGTTGTATACCAAAACAAATTAAGAATTGATTCAATTGACATTGAAGGTAATACAATTACAACAAATGCTTCTAATGCAAACTTAGAATTAAGAGCAAATGGAACTGGTGCTGTTAATATACATTCAAATTTAAATGTTGACGGAAGTGTACACGTAACTGGAAATATTACAGCAGACGGTAACATTACACTTGGCGACGACGATACAGATTCAATTACAATTAATGCAGAGATTGCAAGTGATTTAGTACCCGATGTTACTAATACATATAATTTAGGAACAGTAGCTAAAAGATGGAATAATTCTTGGATTAATGATGTAGTTACTACTGAAGCTAATATTGGTGATGTACAGATCCGTGATAACTTTATAACTTCGTCAGCATCAAATGCAAACTTAGAATTAAGAGCAAACGGCGCTGGATCAATTGTAATTGAAGACATTAGTATTAACGGAAGTACAATAAGTTCTGCAAGTAATTTAACTCTTACTCCGGCTGCTGGATCAAACGTAGTAATAGATTCAACAGGAGCAGTTAAATTACCATCAGGTACAACTGCACAACGACCTACTCCTGTAGCTGGTTATACAAGATACAATAACGAATTAAATGTATTTGAAGGGTATAATGGAGCAAACTGGCTTGTTTTAAACGGAGTGCAAGATTTAGATGGTAACACTAATGTTACTGCTGAACTGACACCCGGAGCAAATGATGATATTATAAGATTTAATGTTGCTGGAGCAACTATTGTAGACATTAATAGTACAAGATTAAATGCACCGCAAGTAACAGTTGACAATATTACAATAGACGGAAACACAATTAGTTCGGCAACAGATACAAACGTATCAATAGTTCCAGGCGGTACAGGAAAAACACTTTTTAATAATACAATTAGTATTAAAGATAATATTATAACAAACGAAGTTAACAATAGTGTAACACAATTTAATACAACCGGAACTGGTTATGTAAAGTTTTCAGGAACAGCAGGATTTGTTATTCCACACGGAACTTCATTACAAAGACCTGCTTTTGTAAACAGTGAAACAGGAATGATGAGACTTAACACAGCAGATAATCGTGTTGAAATATTTGACGGAACAAGTTGGGTGTCAGTAGCAGGTTCTGCTTCAGGTATAACTACAGCAGACGCAGAATCAATTGCACTAGAATTAGTGTTAAGTTTAGGATAGGATACGATGGCAACATTTTTTAGAAGTAAAGTATTAAAAGACGTAGGTGTACTACAAGTACCTGGAATTACAACAGATGCATCAACTCGTGCAACAATTATTGGAATTAGTATGACTAACCTTACTCAATCTAATATCTTTGTTAGTGTATTAATACATGACGATACTAGTGTTGATGGATATTATTTAAAAGATGTTATGATTCCACCCAACTCAAGTTTAAAGCCATTAGGCCCAGCAGAAAAAATAATCTTAGCACCAACTAACGTTATTTCGTTTAAATCAAACGAAACTGATAGTATGGATGTTATAATCAGTTATGTAGATATTGTATAAGGAATAGTTATGGGAAATTATATAGGCACTAGTCAAGACCACATTAACGCCGCAGTTCAAAATAGATTCTTTTATGGATTAAGAAGAACCGACGAAGGAGAATTATTTATTGGAAAGGTTGATCAGTTAAAAACTGAAGATTCCTTAACATTGAATGTGCCCGGCGATCCAACAGCAAATTATCCAGATTTTTCTGAAGGACAAGACTTTTTTGAAGGTAGAGATGTTGCTCACGAATTAATTTATGAAAATTTAAATTACGAACAATTTCGCTGGGATGATAAAAATATTTATTACTATGTAAACTCTGAAGGCGAATTAGTAGCAAGAGTGAATCAAAGTTGGACATACGATGATGGTTCGTCATCTAATAATGGGATAATATAATGGCAGATTTTAGAATTGATAGAATTAGGTTTCGTTGGAAGAATATTTGGACAGGAACAACGGTATACATCAAAGACGATTTCATTGTCTATCAAGGTAAAGCATATGTTTGTTTAATAGGACACACATCAGCTGCAAGTTTTTATACTGATTTAAATGATGCTGCACCTAAGTGGGTGTTGATGCAAGATGGTTATGTATGGAAAAATCAATGGTTACCTAGTACATATTATGATGTAGGAAACATTGTTAAATTTAATGCATATGTGTATAGATGTTTAACTCCACACACATCTGCTGCTACAAACTTATTAGGATTAGTTGCTGATAACAGTAAATGGGAAATTGTATCTAAAGTTACTAACTGGTTACATAACTGGGCTATAAGTACTGATTATAATATAGGCGATGTTGTAAGATATAACGGATATGTATACGTAGTAAACACTAAACACGTATCGTCTGCTACATTGGCCCTTGGCTTAGAAAACGACCAGTCTTATTGGTCACAAGTAACAAAATCAGATCATTGGATTGGAGATTGGACAGTTTCAACTCGATATAAAGTTTCAGATGTTGTAAGATATAATGGTATACTTTATAGAGCTAATCAAGGTCATACTAGTGCTGAAGATTATATAGACGCTGAATATTCATATTGGGATATTGTAAACTCTGGCATTGAATATAAGGGCGAATGGGTAGTATCAACCCGTTATAGACTAAATGATGTTATTAAATATGGACCGTCTTTATGGAAATGTGTATTAGAACATACGTCGAGCGAACTACAATTTTCATACGATGAACGTGGCCCAAGTGATGCAACTAATAGATGGACCATCTGGCTTCCAGGATTAGAATACGAAACAGTATGGGATTATCAAAGAAACTACGCCTCAGGAGATATAGTATTATATGGCGGTTATGTATATACAGCATTAACTAACCATCAAGGCTCGGTGCCAAGTGCATATGGAATAGAACAAGATGCCGCAGGAGCAAACTGGGAACTATTAAAAGCAGGATATAAGCACTTAGGTGAATGGGCTGAAGATAGTACAGAATACGATTATAGCACTGGTGACGTTGTTACATTAAATGGATATTTGTATATCTGCGTAACTGATTCACATGAGGGTGCTAGTCCAGACGGGTCTGCATACTGGCAAGTATTAGTTACAGGTCGTCATAATAGAGCTGAATGGAACGACAATACACAATATGAAAAAATGGACGTGGTGTTATTTGCTGGTTCGGCATATTTGTGTTCAAAGCAACACTTATCAACAGCTTCTGGATCAAGGCCAGATTTAGACATACCGTATGAACAAGAACAATTTTGGACTTTATTAATTCAAGGTGAAGAAACTAACGTACTAACAGAACGAGGAGACTTAAGAACAACTAATTCTGAAGTAGATAGTTCTATGGCAGATGAAAGATTAGCTATTAGATCAGCTGGTATGGTTCTTAAATCTAATAATCCTTTTGATGCAACACTTGCAACAGGAACATTACCGCAATGGAGTGACTTTGGTGCTTTACCAAAAGTATTTTATGTGTCAGTAGAAAACGGTCAGGACGTAACTACAAGCGGCACTACCGAAGGCGCACCGTTTAAAACAATAAAATATGCATGTGATTATATTCAAGCTAATTTAGCAGCAAGAGCTCCGGCAACTGTATTTGTTAAAACAGGAATGTACGAAGAAATTCTTCCAATTAGTATTCCAGCTGATGTCGCTATTGTAGGCGACGAGTTAAGAAGCACTTCAATATTTCCAAAAGAAGGATATGAATCTAGTAACATGTTTTATGTAAGAAACGGTTGTGGATTAAGAAATTTATCATTAAACGGACTTACGGGGACACTAGGTGCATTAAATTCATTTGGGACAAGACGCCCAACAGGTGGAGCATATGTAAGTTTAGATCCAGGAACAGGCCCAGCAGATACAACTGTGCATATTATAAGTAAGTCTCCGTACATACAAAACGTATCAACGTTTGGTACAGGATGTGTTGGATTAAAAATTGACGGATCTTTGCATAATGGCGGATATAAATCTGTAGTAGCTAACGACTTTACACAAGTATTAACAGATGGTATTGGTTATTGGGCAAAGTTTAACGGAGTATCAGAACTTGTATCAGTGTTTACATATTACTGTCATGTTGGATATCTATCAGAGAATGGCGGACGATTAAGAGCTACTAACGGTAACAACTCCTATGGAGATTTTGGATCCGTTGCAGAAGGAGTTAACCCTTCAGAAACTGCAAAAACAGGAACTATAAACAATCAATCTAAAGAAGCACAAGTAAAAATTGTAGAAACAACAGGAGCAAGTGTTTTAGCATTTGGGTATTCAAATGCAGGAACAAGCTACACAGGATCGCCTGCTATTGCATTAACAGGATCTGGTTACGGGGCTAGTGTTGCGTTTGAAGATATAAGAGACAGAGCAATATCAGAGATACGAGTAACTGATCCAGGAGATTCAAGTACTGCTGGTGGACTTAATTACACTTATATAGTAAACAATGCTCAAACTGGAACACCTACTACTATTCAATTATCAGCAGCTGATGTTACTGGAACTGAGACTGCATATTTAGGACAACGCATATTCATATTATCAGGAGCAGGTGTTGGACAATATGGAAAAATTGCATCTTACAATGCTGTAACAAAACTTGCATCTATAGAAAGAGAAAGTGATAGTTCAGCAGGTTGGGAACATATATATCCAGGATATCAGATTGAAACTATATTAAATACTTCAACAAAGTATGCTATTGAACCAAGAGTTATTATAACAGAACCGGCATTTTCGTCTGCACAAAAAACAGCACCTCATAATATGACTGCAATAACAGCATCAGGTTCTAATTTTATAGCAGCAACAACAGATGTAATATCTTATTCAACAAACAAAGGTGATTCGTGGACTACAGCAACGGGAGACATTACAGGATCTTGGGATAATGTAAAAGCATATCGAGGAACGTCTTATGCTATGGCGTTCCAATCAGGTATCTCAACAACAGCAGGAAAATCATCTAATAACGGCCAAAGTTGGACCAATGTTACATTATCGAACCCAGCTGGTACAACCTGGATTGACGTTGCGTATAAATCTGATAAGTGGATTGCAATATCAAGCGGAAGTGCTACAGATACTTCTATTAGTACAAACAACGGATCAACTTGGACTGCCGGAACAACCTTAAGTGGCGAACACACAGGTATTGCATACGGAGTTGGAATATTTGTAGCTATATCGCCTGGCAATAGTGTGTCAACAACCACTGACGGGACAACGTGGTCAACTAGAACATTACCAATAACATCAAATTGGAGTGATATTAAATATGCAGACGGCAGATTTGTTGCAGTAGGAACAAGTGATGCAGCAATTATTTACAGCTTTGACGGTATTACATGGTACGAAGCATATGTTAATATATCAAACTTATCAGATAGTAGTAGTGGTACTTGGAATAAAGTTTCATATTCTCAAGGAGTATGGATGATTATTAACTCAACAGACGAAACTATTATTACTTCACAATGTGGTACTATTTGGTCATCATTGTTAGATGACAGTACAACAAAGGCGTTTATTGTTGCTGGCGGATATGCAGATATTGCTGGAGGCCAATCGTCAGACGGATACCCAATTTGGTTAGGAACAAAAGGTGGTTCAGACTTAAATGATGTTCAGTACGGAGCAAGACCCTTTATTAGAACATCAATAGTTGGATCAAGAATATCAGAATTTATTATATATGACCCAGGAAGTAACTATGCAACTGCGCCAGTTGTGTCTATCTACGATTATACTAATACAGTTGATGCCACTTACGAAGTAAGAACAAGTGCATCTGGTGTATTAGCACAACCTGTATTTTTAAATAGAGGCCAAGATTGGAACGTAGTATCTGCAGCAATTACCGGAGTTGGATATGCTGACATTTATCAAACAGGAAATATATTAGAATTAGTTTCAGTATCATCTTTACCAACACCGGGTGAAAACTTGATTATTACAGGCATTGATGATGTTATTTATAAAGTAGTAAATATTGAAACACAATCAGGCAGTGGCCCTTACAATTTAACATTAAAAATTAGTCCGTCAATAGGAAAAGCTGAATCACCTGAACACAGTACTTCTATTGAATTAAGAGAAAATTATAGCCAAATAAGATTAACTGGACATGATTTTCTTGATATTGGAACTGGTAATTTTAGCGAAACTAACTATCCTATTTTATACACCGAAGGATATGACTTTGCTGCTGAATCAGAACCTAAACAGTTTAATGAAGTTCTTGAAAAAGGCGGCGGACGAGTATTTTATACTTCAACAGACCAAGATGGTAACTTTAGAGTTGGCGAACAATTTTTAGTTGAACAAGCAACTGGTATTATAACACTAAACTCGTCTTTGTTTAATTTTACAGGTTTAGAAAGTTTAACATTAGGTGGTATAACAATTGGCGGAACGGCTGTTGTTATTAATGAATTTTCTAAAGAACAAACGTTTATTGCAAATTCAAATAAAATAGTACCAACACAACGGGCTATTGCTGCATATGTTTCATCAAGAGTAAGCGGCGGTGGCTCTGAAGCAAATACTAACACTCTTAATGCAGGTGTACTAAAAATAACAGGAAGCAATATTACAACAGCTGACAACACCCATATTCAAATGCCACAAAAAATGATTATAAAAGGTGGAGCAGATGGTCATTATTTGTCAAGTATGTATTATGGTTCTTAAACAAACAATGCTAAATGGCATAAATATAAAAAACGGAGTTTATTAAATGGCTGAATTTAAATTAGGACGAATTAGATTTGTATGGAAAAGTGATTGGGTCACTGCAACCGTATACTATAAAGACGACATTGTTAGAAACGGTGGTAACACGTATATATGTGTAAAAGGTCATACAGCTCCAGCATTATTTTCAACTCAACAATCAACATATTGGAATAAAATTTCCGATGGACAAGATTGGAAAGGCGTATGGACAACTAACACTCTTTATAAAATAAATGATATTGTTGTATACGGCGGATACTTATATATTGCAAACGCTGAAAATACTTCGGCTGCAACTGCTACACTAGGTTTAGAAGCAAATCAAAGCAGCTGGGATACCTTTGCAGAAGGATTTGAATATAAAACAGACTGGGCAACTAACACTAGGTATAAAGTTAACGATCTTGCCAAATATGGCGGAACTGTATATATTTGTATTACTGGACACACATCAGCAGCAAGTACTGCATTAGGGCTTGAACAAGATCAATCTAAATGGCAAATATTTTCAGAAGGTTTTAATTGGAAAAGTGTATGGTCACCTGATTACCGTTATAGAGTAAATGACATTGTAAAATACGGCGGAATTGTTTACGTTTGTACAACTGGACACACATCAGCTGCAACTGCTTCACTAGGACTCGAAACTGATCAATCTAAATGGCAGTTCTCAAATAAAGGTATAGAATATTTAGGAGACTGGACACCTACTACACGTTATAAAATAAACGATGTTGTTAAACACGGTGGCGCAATTTGGATTTGTGTAACTTATCATTCTAGTCAAACATACCTTACAGATGACGAATCTAAATGGAACCAATTTGTTGAAGGTTTGGAATTTGAAGATAGTTGGAGTGGAACAGTTCGTTACCAGCCAGGCGACTTTATAACATATGGTGGGTATTCATACGTAGCTGTAACTAATAATTTAGGAGCAAGACCTACATCAAGTCCTGCAGATTGGGACTTATTTACAGCAGGGTTCCGCTTTATAGGTGACTGGGGCGATGATAGCTCAAACTACGAATACTTTACAGGTGATGTTGTTAGACTTGGCGGATATACATATCTTGCTATTGCTGATAGTTCAGGACAACGTCCACCTAACGCAAATTACTGGCAAAAATTAAACAGTGGTGTTGCTTGGAAAAATGCACACGCTGATGCTACTTTATATGATGCTGGTGACGCTGTTAGGCAAGCTTCTAGTAGTTATATTTGTGTATTAGCACACACATCAAACACAGGAGTTACTGATCCTGCTAACGATTCTGGTGGCACTTATTGGAATTTAATGTCCGGCGGTCCTGAAACTGATGTATTAACAACACAAGGTGATTTAGTTTACTACAGTGGTTCAGGTCCAGCTAGATTACCTGTCGGTGCTGCAGGACAAGTTCTTACAGTAAATGCAGCTTCAACTGCTCCTGAATGGACATACCTTGGAAAAATCAATAACATTTTTTATGTAGACACTAATATTGGTCAAGACCTTCCAGCATCAAATTATGGTGTAACATTAGCAAGACCTTGGAAAACTTTAAGGTACGCTACTGAACAAGTTGAAACTGGAGCATTGAGAGAAAATGCTACATACCTACTTAAAAGAAATAGAAACTTTATTGCAGAAGAAATTGTGCAATGGGTTAAATGGAACATTGCAAACCCATCGGGTATTTGGGCAAGTTTTACTTTAGATAGTGAAACAGCGTGTCGTAGAGATATGGGACAAATTGTTGATGCATTAGTTTGGGATATATCGCACGGTGGTAATAAACGAACAAGAGATGCTACTAACGCATATTTTCAAGCTAACGGAAATCTACTTACAGTAGTTGCAGATGAAGATGACCAAACAGTGGCTGCAATTAATTACGGACTAACAGTTATAGATAGAGTTCTAAGTAACTTAGCGCCAGCTACAAACTATCAAACAACAAATAGTTTTAGTCCGGCGCATGTACAAATAATTGATGCAACTTATACTGAAGAAACCGACGCTCAAGGCATAGTAACAAGTTTAGTAGGAGTTATTACAACAGCAATTACAGCTGGTGTAAATACAAATGTTCCTGCAGAAAGAGTAGCAAACAATAGTATATTTGTTAAAACTGGACAATTAAATGAAGTATTACCAATAATTGTTCCTAGAGAAACTGCAATTATAGGAGACGAACTGCGTAGTACTAAAATTGTTGCAGCAGGAGCGTTAACAGCAGCCGCTGATACTCCAAAGAGTTTAGCAGCAATTGTTAGATTACAAGCTCTAATAAGCAATATTTGTACTAATACCGGAGTTACAAAAACTTCCGGAAATGCACTAAGTCAAATAACTACACGGGTAGCTGGATCAAGTGCAGCAGGAACTGCTGCAAGCGGATTGCTCCAGCAATTAAATGACTACATTGATTATCGTGTTAATGGCATAAGCGGTGACTCTACAGTTCCAGTAACTACAGGAACAAATACACCTAGTACGGATACAGGATATCTTTTTGCTGTAGAATGTATCGAAGCAAACAGAGCATTCCTTAAAGCAGAAGCAATTGCATTTATTAATGCAACATATCCAAGTTATGTTTATATTGAAGCAAGTTGTAGTAGAGATGTTGATAGATACTTAGATGCAATTATACATGATATGATTTACACTGGAAATTATAAAACATTACTACATGCACGTTATTACAGTAATTCAGTTAGCGGAAGTGTAACTGAAGATATGTTCTACATGAGAAACGGATCTGGATTAAGAAATTGTAGTATTAGCGGACTTGCAGGAACATTAGGTAGTGCTAACAGTTACGGAACTAAGAGACCAACAGCAGGAGCATTTGTAAGTCTAGACCCTGGGTTTGGTGTATCAGATACAAGATCTCATATTGTTAGTAAGTCGCCATACGTACAAAATGTATCAACATTTGGTTCAGGATGTATTGGATTAAAAGTAGACGGAGATTTGCATAACGCAGGTTATGATTCAATTGTTGCTAACGACTTTACACAAATTTTAAGTGACGGTATTGGTGCATGGGTTACTAACTTAGGTAGAGTAGAACTTGTTTCGGTGTTTACTTATTATAATCATGTTGGATATCTAGCAGAGAACGGTGGTAAGATTCGTGCTACTAACGGTAACAACTCCTATGGAGATTTTGGATCAGTAGCTGAAGGACAAGATTCAACAGAGGTAGCTATTACTGGTACAGTTGATAACAGATCTACTGAAGCAACAGTTACTAATGTATTAACTGACGGCAATAATATTTTAACATTAGAATATTCTAATGCTGGAGTTGGATATACAGCTGGTGGAACAACTATAACTCCAACAGGAGAAGGATACGGAGCTGTAATAAACTCAGCAGTTGTAGCTACAACTGGCGGAGTATATGAAGTTAGGTTATTAAACCCGTCAGATGATTTAGGCGGCGCTGGCTATGTATCTGCAGGTGGTGTTGCACAAGCAGGAAATACAACACAGATAACAATCTCAAACACTGATGTTGGACTTAATACTACATACATTGGTATGAGTGTTTTTATTACTGCTGGAGCTGGTGCAGGACAGTACGGAACTGTTGCAACTTATAACAGTGGATCAAAAGTTGCAACAATTACTAAACATAGCGATGGCTCAGCAGGTTGGGATCATGTTACGGGAGTATCTCCAGTAGCAGTATTGAACGATACTACAAATTATGTGATTGAACCTCGAGTAACATTTAGCGGTGGTGGAGTTAGTGCATACGCTGACATTGCCAAGGGGCGTGTTAGTATAGCCGATGGAAAAATAACAGAAGTTAGAATATGGGATTCGGGCACTGGATATAGTTCAGCACCAACATTTACATTAACAGACCCAAATAATACAGACGATGCTCCGCATGCAGTTAGGTACGGCGACGGCGTACTAAGACAGCCAACATGGACTAACAGAGGAACTTCATTTACTACAGCTGCTGCAACAATAGTAGGAGATGGTTATGCTGATAGATATCAAGCAGGAAATTTTGTACAGATTTCAGGATTAGCATCAACTCCGCAAGCAGGAGCAAATATTGCATTTGCTGGAATTTCAGGAGCATGGTATAAATTAGTAGCAGTTACTAATTTAACAGGTTCAGGACCGTATGCTGGATTATTTCAAGTTAGCCCAGTAATTAGCGTAACAGATGCTCCTGAACAGGGAGAGGTTATTACTGCAACAATTAGATATAGTCAAGTACGCTTAACTGGACACGACTTCTTAGATATTGGAACAGGTGATTTTGCTACTACTAACTATCCTGGAACCCCTGCAGAAAGTCCAAATCAAGTAAGAGAAACAAATGATTTTGGTGGCGGACGAGTATTTTATACTTCAACAGACCAAGATGGCAACTTTAGGGTTGGAACACTATTTAGTATTGAACAATCAACTGGTATTGCAACACTAAATGCTGATGCATTTAATATATCCGGGTTAAATCAGCTACAACTTGGCGCAGTTGCACTAGGCGGAACTGGTGCAACCATTACAGAATTTTCCACAGACGGAACTTTTACATCAAACAGTGATAATATTGTTCCTACACAAAAAGCTATTAAAACATATATTACTAGTCAAATTGGTGGAGGAGCTGGTGAGCTTAATGTAAACAGTATAACAGCAGGCGTAATACAAATTAGTGGTTCAACAATTACTACAACTACTAATGTTGCAATAAATACATTACAGAAGGTAAACTTTACTAAAGGTGTTGACGGCCATCCGTTAGCAATGAATTACTACTTAAATCAATAGATATGGAGAAATAAAATGGCAAGTGGAAGATTAGGAGCAAATGATGTGGCAGCGGCAACATATACAACAGTATATACTTGTCCAGCTGATACATTTGCTGTTGTAAGCATTAACTTTTTAAATAGAGGAAATGCATCGTGTTTTGTAAGATTAGCAGTAGCAGATGCGGCAACACCAACAGCAGGAGAATTTTTAGAATATGATACAGAACTAACAGCTAAGTCAGTTCTAGAAAGGACTGGACTTGTGTTAAGTGCTGGTCAATTATTAGTTGTTTATTCGAACATTGCAAACATAAGTGCTGTGACGTTCGGAATCGAAACAGCGGCATAAATACAATGACAAAGGAATTATAAAATGGGAAGATATATTAATGCAACTCCTGGCGTAGCATCAGTAGTTCGTACAATTAGTACAACTTATCAAGCTCTTGCAAACGATCGTATACTAGCAGACGCGACAAGCGGTGCTTTTACAATTACATTACCGGCGGCAGCAGACGCTATTGCAGGAGATGTAGTACAAATTTACGATATTGCAGGACAAGCAGCTACAAACAATATTACAGTTGGCCGAAATGCATCTAACATAGGCAGTACGGCAGCAGATTTAGTAATCGATGTAAGTAATGCAATTGTTACGTTAACATATACTAACGTAACCTATGGTTGGGTCGTTACAAATAACTAAGAGCATGGAGAAAGTTTAAATGGCAAATCTGTCAACATTAATAGTAGCTAAACACCCGACCTACGCCGGGACTGAAAACAATATGGAAACAGGTAAACTGTTCTATTTCTCCCCTGTTCAAGAACATGACCAATGCACTAAGGTTACCTGGCAAAGTCCCGGGGTGGGAACAGCACGGGTAGAAATTTGGGGAGCAGGCGGAAGCGGCGGCAAAATGTGTTGCTGTGGACAAGGCGTTCCGGGAAATCCTGGAGCATATGTTGTTAAAACTTTTATAACTGATGCAGCAAGCAGAGTTTGCGGATGTATTGGTGTTTCGTGCGGTAATAACGATACTTTGTGCTATCGAGGACAAAGTACAGGTTCGTGTGTATGTTGGTTTGGAGCAGCTTCAGATTCAGCACTTTGCGGATGTTTATGTGCAGAAGGCGGCGATGGCGGAACAACATATTGCAGTCCAGACAGTTCTCATTATTGTTGTTTTGTAGCTGATGCATTATTTTGTACAACAGTAGGAACTGCACCTTCAGGCACTGCCTGGGGAACAGGATGTGGCATAGCATGCAATACAAGACTTGCAATTGCAGCAGCTTATGGTGGAGATATTAACTGTCCGGGTGGAGTTAGTTGTACAAGTTTTTATAACTGTGATAGTGCAAACCATTGTTATGTACAATGGCATATTAAAGGACCAGCAGGCGTTCATGCAACAGAAGGCACTAGGATAACATTTTCTGGAGACAACGATAGTGCAATCTCAAAAGGCGGCACAGCACAGTATCAATCAACTCATAAATATGCACTAGAAGGCGCATCAAGACAACCGCAAAAAGGAATGGACTTAGCATTGTGTTACTTTAGTAGACATTGTGGTTGCTACGAAAACAACGGTTGCCAAGTTACACTACCACATGGTCATCCAGGAGCACCAGCAATGACATGTAATAGTGTTAGAGATGGCGGCCAAAGAGGCGGCATGGGGGCAATAAGAATATTGTGGAAAGCAACATGATAATTTATAGGAATTTAAATAATGGCAACTCTTAGTTCAATACTTAATAACAGAATAGCAGACTTTGCACCTGATGAGACTAATCTAGAAGATGGAGAGATTTACGTTTTTTGTTCCGGCAGAGAATTTGGATGTTTTACCAGCTGTCTTGCTTGGACGGCACCTGCTGCAGGAACTGCAAAAATTGAAATTTGGGGTTCTGGCGGCAGTGTAGGTTGTCAGTGTTGCTGTAACTATAGTATAGGCGGCCAATCAGGAGCATATTCTAGAAAAGATGTTACTATGGGTGCTGACGGATACGTTTGTGGAAACACAGGACACCCGTGTATGCCTAACGCAGGTTTTTGTTATTCAGGATGTTCAGAAGCAACTTGTTTAACAGTTTGCACAGGTGCATCAGGTACTTGTATTTGTATGTGTGCAGAAGGCGGCAACGGCGGAGGCCAATGGTGTCGTACTAGTACTAGTCACGTATGTTGCTTACAAAAGTGCTGTTTTGGTGTTGTCTTTCCATCTCAAATGAGTACAGGATGTGGATATGTATGTGGATGTAGAAATACATACGCTGTAGCTACAGCATACGGTGGAGATATTAACTGTCCAGGAACTTATAGTTGTGTTTACATAAGCACTTGTGATATTTCTGGCAACAGATCATACGAAACTAATTCAAATGCTATACCTTATGGACAGTACACAACAGGTCAATCAAATGCAATGTCAAGTGGTGACAACGGTACAAACATACAAGGACAAAATCAATCAGGCGAAGGTAACGCTAACTCAACTGCGGCAAAGTCCGCTATAAACAGAAATAGTGGATTTGGTATATCCCAAGGCCAGCAAGCGTGTTGGGCTTCAGGCACTCATTGCGCCTGCTACGAAACATATGCGTGTATTCCGTGGGTTCCACCAGGACAAGGTGCTAATAGAATGATGGGTTGCCCAGATGTAAGAAACGTTGGTGCCCGAGGTGGACTTGGCTACATAAGAATATTGTTTAAAGCGACATAAGGAAATAAAATGGCAAGTTTAAAATCATTATTAAGTACTAAATCTATTATAACAGAAGGTACATCAGAAACCAATATAGAAAAAGGTAGAGTATGGGGATTTACTCCTATGAACCACAGTGAAGTTAATAATGGCGGCATGAAATTTTTTGGATGCCAAATTATTACTAATGACACTGATGTAGTAAACATTGAAGTTGAAATGTGGGGAGCTGGCGGGCGAGGTGGCAGTTGTCATTGTTGTTGTGCAGCAGGCCCTGGAGGAAATACAGGCTCGTATGTAAGATTTACAATACCAATGACAAGAACTGGTTATATATGTATAACAGGAATGAGAGCTTGTAACAGCGGTAGCCATTGTCAGTGCGGTGGACAAGGCAGTTCTACTTGTGCTGAAATATGTCCAGGTTCAGTATCAGCGTGTACATATGCGTGTATGTGTGCTTGTGCTGAAGCTGGTTTAGGTGGCAGACAAATGTGTATTGATGGCGGCCAGTCTATGTATACATGTTTAAAAAATATGGGAGCATGTTATACAGATAGTTTGGATCTCGATGGTAATGCTGTAGGTGCTGGATGTGGAATAATTTGCAACTACGGTACAGGTACTTGGCCTAACGACAGTAATTTACCTCAATCTTATGTTTCAACTCATGCTGGCAGCATGTCAAAAATTACATGTTGTCCTTCATTAGCATCATCTGCTGCTAAGATGTATTTTGGACACTGTAACTTGTGTTGTTGGAATTGTCATAGACAAGTAATATCCACAGCTCCGATGAGATATTCAACTTGTGGTGGCGAAATGCAACTTAACCATGGATGGAACGATTACATGTCATACGAAGGTAGTGCATTTGGTCAAATGGATGCAGCAGTACAAGGCCTAAGTAGAGCTCCAACTTCGGGAACAAGGTCAACTCGTTGCTGGGCAGGTGACAAGACGTGTACATGTTATGAAACACAAGGCTGTTGGTCTCCATGGCCAGTGGCGCAACCTTCACCAGCTACATTTGCATGTACATCAGTTAGGGCACACGGATGGGCCGGAGGACACGGCGCAGTAAGAATTAAATATTTAGGAAACCCATCTTCTTATACCAGTGCTGGCGAAGGTTAATGGTTAACCTATATAAATACAGTACTACTTTACTTAATTAAGGAATGAAAAAATGCTAACAAAAACTTTTACTTACATTTACCCAAATGAACCTTGGAACCCAAGTGTAACAGACGGAAACTCTGTTACAGTAACTTGGAAAGGACAACGGTATTACACTTTTAGTGTAAAAACTGCAACTGGCGAAGTCTTTGCAATTGAAGATCAAGCTGATGATCTTGACCAGTTAACAAATGATTTACCTAATCAAATACACGAAGGACATACTTTTCATATATTAGATGCAAAAGAAAATCCAGAGGTAGCAGCACTTCTGATGGGAGATGATACTATTCCTGCAAAAGATGCAGCTGGCGGTATTCCAGATTATACGTTTGAAACTCCAGGTAGTGACCAAGATTATGTATTTGAATATAATACTAATAATTTTGTAGCTAGTTGTCACTCAGGCGGCTTATTGTACAATGTTTCATCAGGAGCATTTACAATGCCTCCATTTTTAACGCATATGATTCAAAAAGAACAACTTTTTGATGGATACGAAGCAGATGCAGCAAGAGTTGATGCCACACTAGCAGATAGAGAAGACGAATTTACTGCGGCTGAGGTAACGATATTAAAAGCACATTCAATTTGGCTTAAAGGTGTAAGAGCAGCGTATGCAAATATTGATGCTTGGAAAATTCCTTATCCAAATCCTGGTATTCCATACTAAGAAAAAAAGCAGTTCATAATTAAGTAGGGCCTTTGGTCTCACTCTATAAGTAGTAGTATAATGTACAAATACTACAATCCAAAAGGAATTTATAGATGAGATCAAAGGCTTTTTTTGTCAACGGGGGTTACGGCAGGGTAGTTAGTTCTATTCCTGGTTTTGAACTTTACGCTAAAGAATCAGGAGATGAAGACTTTATTATTGTTTGTGAAGGCGGAACTGATGCATTCAAAGGACATCCTGAATTAGACCATCGTGCTTATGATAACTGGCACAAAAACTTATTTAAAGAAAAATTAATTGATAAAGATATTATATCACCTGAACCATATCGAATATGGGAATACTATAATCAAAAAGCTAGTTTAGCTCAAGGTTATGATATTGCAATTAATAACAAAGGTTTAAGAGATTTACCAAAACCAAGAATGTTTCTATCAAAAGAAGAAACACTTATGGGTAGACAAATAGTTAATCAAGTAAAAGAAAAATTAAAAAAAGAAAAAGTTGCAATTATTCAACCATTTGGTAGAGGAATAACTCACGTAGATAACACATTTGTTGACAACACTGGACGAAGTATTGAATACAAAGATCTTAAAGAAATAATTAGAAAACTACAAGAAAATGATTTTGCTGTAGTAACAATGGCAGAAATGGGATTTGACTTTACTAAAGATAAATTTAAAGACGATGTTGCAATGCCAGAATCAGTTTCGTTAAGGCATTGGTCTGCAGCAATTAAATTTGCCAATCACTTTATTGGATGTGATAGTGTTGGACAACACCTGTCGTATATTATGGACACCCCTTCAACAATTATACTAGGTCCTACATATCCTATAAACGTATCTTATCCTGATTGTGATTACTTTAATATTGTTGATTTAGGTCAAAACGGTAGAGTATATGATCCAATTAGAATAATGCCAGACGAAACTACATCAAGACACAACGAAAATTTAATGTCGATGAGTAAAGATATTGTTGAATATGTAATTGACAGAGTATTAGGAAAACCAATAGAGGAAGATGATGAATAATAACAACAACACTAAAACACAATGGATAGCTGGAATTGCTAGAGGACACAATTCAGGAATTTGTTTATTAAAAGATGGAGAAGTTGTATTTTCAATTGAAGAAGAACGTTTGAGCCGTAATAAATATGACGGTGGTCCACTAGCGTCTATTATTAAAATTTTAGAATATACAGATAGATTAGATTACTTAGTTGTAGCTCATACTCAGCCGTTAAGTGAATCATCACCCAAATTAGAATTTTCCTCAGATGATGTATATACAGGACTGTGTAAAAAGTTAGGATTAATTGACAGAGGCCACCGCGGACAGAACAACCATCCACAAGTTGTTGATGTATCAGACAAACATCATCAATTACATGCAGCCTGTGCATTTTATAGAAGCGGATTTGACGAAGCTGTGGGTGTAGTAATTGACGGCGCAGGAACATTTATACCAATGTCCATTGCTGGTTCTGATATGTATGGATACGAGACGGAGACATTGTTTAACTGTTCCTATCCTGCAACCTTTCAAACAATTGGAAAACATATTGGTACTAGGGGACCTCATGGTATAGACTTTGTTATGTCAGATGATAAAGAATCACCGTTTGAGATAACAGTATCCGACCGTGCAGGAATAGTTAAGGTATACGAAGCAGTTACTCAGTATTGTGGATTTAGTGCAATTGAAGCAGGAAAAACTATGGGACTATTTCCATACGGAAAACCAAACGATAAAATTCCAAAATTATTTGACGATATGGGCAGAGTACCATTGTCAAATAGAAATTTAGTTGCACCTACTTATCCTAACGCAGCAGTAGTAAACGAAAATTTATATACTGAACTAGCAACAGGTACTATATTTGACGGCTCTCCTAACGGGGAGAGGGTTGACTTAACTCTTTTAGAAAATCGAAGAGACCTAGCATATGCATGTCAAATTGAAACACAAAAAGCAGCATCTGCAGTCATTAGAGAAGCAGTTGAAAGAAGTGGTAAAAAGAAAGTAGTAGTCAGCGGCGGTTACGGATTAAATTGTGTTGCTAACTACTTTTATCTAAAAGATCTAGAAGACTTAGATATTGAACTTTATGTAGAACCAGTGTCTAATGATGCAGGCACAGCTATGGGTGCAGCTATGATGATGTATCATCAACTTTCTAATAGTACAGAAGTATTGCCAAGAACAGATAGTTTATATCTAGGACCAAAATATGATTATAAGCCGCAACAACTAAGGACAATTGCTAAAAATTATAATGCAGAAGTAACAGATGCAACTAATGAAGATATTATAGAATTAATTACATCTAGAAAAATTGTTGCAATATTTCAAGGACGAAGTGAAAATGGACCACGTGCATTAGGAAACAGAAGTATCATGTACGATCCAACTGACCCTCATGGTAAAGACTATGTTAATGAAATTAAGCACCGTGAATATTTTAGACCATTTGCAGGTAGTATACTAGAAGAAGACGTACACGAATGGTTTGATTTACGTGGCATGGAAAATTCTCCTACAATGATGTATGCTGTTAATTGTCAGCCTGGCATCGAAGAAAAGATTCCGGCTATTATTCACGTTGATGGAACTTGTCGTATTCAAACTGTTAACAGGGAACAAAATCCGCATTACTATGATATTATTAAAGCATTTAAAGAAAAGACAGGGTGTCCAATTATCTTTAATACTAGCTTTAACTTAGGTGGCGAACCTTTAGTTGAAACACTAGAAGATGCATTATGGACATTACAACAAAGTAGAATAGAATATTTGTATTTGCCGGAATATAATTCTTTATTTACTTTGCTAAACGAATAAATATTATATAATGTTTAGTTTATCAAAATTTTTTAATAAAGGTCTTAAAGACAGTTTATTGTTTGCTTCAAACGGTGCAATGTCTCATAATGGTCCCTGGAAACAAGTTTATACTGATACCTTAATAGACAGGTTTCATGTTAGTGACTTTTCATCAGCAGAATATACTATCTCGGTAGATTTTAATAAAGATAAAAAAGAAATACTTAAAGTCTTAGTAACTGCAAGTTTAGACACTGCTAGTGTTGTAATTTATGCAAGGAACAATTTAGATATTGATCTTGTTAATATAACTGCTACTGTAAATAATAGTTATGTTGATATTATCGCTAATCCTACAGCATCAAATGAAGGATCTAAGATAATTTATACTGTGCAATATTTTCAAAATCAAAATCCTCAAGTTGTTTAACATTTATAATATGATAAATATGTTAACTAGGAGGATTAATAGGATATGCCAACAGTTACAAATAAACAACTAGAGTCTACGTACGGTTTTAAAAGTACAGGCTTTTCTGTAGATAATGCTGGAAATATAACAGCTCTGTCACTTGTACAAACAGGAGCTGCAGCAGTTGATCCGGAAACGCCTGCAACCTATACTATAACCGAAAACGGATCTAATACTGCATATATTTGGGCACCTGGTGCTACAGAAAATCCTACACTAACATTAGCAAGAGCTGCATCATATATTATTGACTTAACTTCGTTAACAAACGGAATATATTTTTATAATGGTGCAACACAGTATAATACAGGACTTACACATTCAGACGGATCTACAGGAACAACAGCCCAAGGAAAAACTTCCGGACGACTAGTTTGGGCAATATCAACTAGTGCTCCAAGTACGTTAACTTATAGAAATTTATCAGGAACAATAACAGGAACAATTAATGTAACTGATCCTATAGGACAATTTGCTACTGTTACAATTAACGATACTACTACCTCAACAAATAGTACAAACGGTGCTTTAACTGTAGCAGGTGGCATAGGTATATCGTTAGACTCTAATTTTGGAGCAGACGTGGGTGTTGCAGGAACACTTGCTGTTCCTAATGTATATAGTAGTTCTTCGTTAAGTTTAGATGCAGCAACATCTGTGTTACTTAAAGTTGCAGGAACAACTATAGGAACTCTAACAGCAACAGGAATGGCTGATATGGCTATAAATAACAGTAGTATAAACAATAGTGTAATTGGCGCAATTACTCCAACAACAGCTAGTTTTACTTCGGCTATAATAGCAAATGCCCCGACAACAAAAACATCGGGAACAAATAAAAAATACGTAGACGATACTGCAATAGCTTTATCAATAGCACTTGGGATTTAAATAAGATGGCAAAAAAACAGATAAAAGATTACATTTTTAAACCAGGTATAAGTGCATTAGCCTATGTTTATCCAGATGCGTATAGTTTATTAAGTCAAAATAAATCATACTTACAAGCAGAAGCTACAGCTTGGATAGCAGCACAAGTTGCGGCTGGAGCATCAGGATTTGTAGGTTATACATTTAACGAATCAAAATGTCAACGAGATTTAGGATATATTATTGATGCATATCTTAGTGATTTACGATATGGCGGCAACCAAGAAATACGCAGAGTTGTTGGTTATTACTGGGATCAAACTACTGCACAAGTAGACGGCGACAGACAACCAGAAATACAAACTCATACAGAAATAAGAAATATAATAAACAATTATATATTAACTAATACTGCACATACTTCGTTACAGTCTACCGTAGCCCAAGTAATTGACGGAACTAAGACTGCTGAGACATCGTCATCGTTTACAGCAACAGACGGAACATATGTTCCAACAACCGGCAACATGACTATAACAATTGGGTCGCATTCACTTACTGTAGGAACTGAATTATTTATTGCACCAGCTGGGATAACATTTACTTGTGCGTTAGACGGAAATGCAACATTGCATCCTTATCCAAGAGCATCTGGCGTTCCTAATAATACTGGGAAAGATCCATTTTATTACGCTCCAATAACAATTTCAGCAGTTACAAGTACTACTGTCACAATTAACGTAGGTATTTCATCAGACACGACACTACATACATTTAGTAGTGCTGTAACAGATTCGATATCAGCTGGACCTATTAATAAAATTAGTACACTTGCATTTAACGTAACTGATGTTATTACAACAGGATTAACAGCACTACCAACTTTAGTAGAAACAGGTGTTTCTACAATTAAGATACAAGGTAGATACGAAACTAATGAATTATTATTATTTACTAATACTACTCGAAATGAACTAATTTATAATTTTTCTACAGTAGACCTAGGCGGAACTATTTCGCAAAAACTACACGGCGAAGATACTGATTTTTCAAAATACTTACAAACTACTGACGCAGTAACTACAATAACTCTTGTTAAAGATACATCGACACATTTAAGTACTGATGATATTCAAATTTTTGTTGAAGATGAATTTATACGTACTAAACCTTATGACTTTGGGGTTGATGCAATTGAACGTCAACGTGTAGCAGCTCCATTAGCTATGCTTGATGCTGACTTTGAGTATGGTCTACAGCCAACTAAATGGTCAGCTATTGGAACATTAAGAGGATACCCTAGTGTATACGAAGTTCCAGGAACTGACTCCCAGGTATTAAATATAATTACAGACGCAAGTGCTGGAACAGATGGCGTTGGCCAAAGTTTAATTACAGTTACAACACTTTCGCCACACGGTTTCCTCGAAGGTGATCCGTTTACTTTAAAAGCTCTAGAAAATTCTATAGCAGGAGCTGCAAGAGCAGAAGGTAGTTTTGTTATTTCTTCAGTACCAACAACAACTTCATTTAATTACTATGCAAAATCAAAAGTTGGTACAGTATCTGGACAAGTGCTAGTAACCACTTATTCGCAATTAAGGAAAGCAGGCTTTTACACTGGAGCATCAATTGGTAGTCCAGAATCAGGCGTAGCAATTCAATCGTTTACAGTATTAACTCAAGGAACTTCGGGAACATTAACATCGGAACTAAGTACTCCAATAGGTAGTACATTAGTGCCATTTGACGGAGTAAGTCCAGAAATTGGAGCTCCATTGGTTGGATCAGGAATACCAACTGGTTCGCAGGTAACTGGAGTTATTGATCAATCAGCAGGTGGCGGATCGTACTTAACTCCGGTGTTATCAGTAGATGTTCCTTCTGGTTCAACATCTATGACAGTAGTTGATGGAACAGGTATACTTGAAGATTTAGCATTAGATGATGGATCAGGAACTGCAATATTTGTTGAATCTGTAGTCGGTAATGTTATTACATTATCAGCACCTACTACTCAGCCATATGTGGGCAACACTGTTTTATATTCAGGAGTAACTGGTACTAACGTTTCATCAACTGGATCAGGATTAAGATCAACAATAGATTCCGACGGCACAGATTTTACAGTAAATGTTATTACCGCCCCTGGATCTGGATATAGTGTTGGCGATAATGTTAAAATATCAGGAATAAATTTAGGTGGAACAACTCCTACTAACGATTTATTACTAAGAGTTACAACAATAAACTTAGGCGGTGGAGCAACTGCACTCGCTGTTGTTTCCGGAACACCTTTTGATGGAGTAGCATCATATACAGGCCTAGCACCTACTACAACCGGCGGTGCAGGAACTGGAGCAACTTGGGATATTGCATTTACAGATAACTCGTTTGCTTCTATAACATTAGCAAGTGGAGCAGTTCCTACAGGTTATGTAGTAAATGATAGAATTCAGTTTTTAGGTTCTACATTTAATGGTTTAGGCTTCGCTGGCGCTGTTGATGGAACGCATGATCTTATTGTAACAGTAACAGCAGTTAATGGAACTGGCGCACCAACTTCAACATCACAAACAGGTACAGCTCCTGATGCAAATAATCAATATGTTATTAATGACGATAGCACAGAAATGGTTATGTCAGCAGCTGGTTCGCACTTAACATTTAGTAACACCGCAGCAGCTGATGCATTAAGAACAGCAGGTGACTATCTTGGCGTAACCGGTACAAGTGGAGGCTCGGGAACTGTTGGAACTTTTGATATTACAGTTAATGCATCAGGAGCTGCAACTAATATACAAAGAACATATGACATTGGCTCAGGTCATACTATTGGTGACACAATTACTATTGCAGACAGTGCATTAGGAAATGGCGGAGCTGCAAACTTAACTTTTGATGTTGCTACTATTGGAACAGGCACAGGATATGGTCCACTATTAACGGTTGTTACAAACGGAACATCGTATAGTGTAAATATTACTTCCGCAGGTCAAGACTTTCAGGTTGGAGAAACTATTACTATTCCTGGAGCATTGTTGGGCGGAACAACCCCAACAAATAATTGTAATATTACTATCCAGTCAACAGTTAGTAATGGTCAGTTAGCTGGTTTATCGCCAGCTGGATTGGCTGTTAACAGTAAGTCTTTTACAAGTCAAGCAGGCTCTAATTTAATTGGATCTGGATTTGTTGCAAATCTTTCATCAGCAAGTGGGTCATATTCTATAGATTTTCAAGATGCAAGTGATTTAGGAGGTTCTAACTACGGCTTAGGCCAGACTTTTATTATTCCTGGAAACGAACTTGCAGGGAACGCCTATCCTGCTACAATAACAATTACCGGAGTTACTGACGATGACTCAACATCATCTGGTGAAATAACATCAGTAACAATAGCAGGAACAGCATCAGATGGTACTGGTACATATAATAGTTTAGAAACATCAAATTCACAATCATCAGGTTCAGGAGCATCATTTAACCTAACTAGAGACTCTCAAGACAGCTCGGGTATATATGAGAGTTTTTCACTTGCAGGCTCACCGAGTGGATATATAACTGGCGACAAAGTTACTATACCTGGAACACAACTTGGTGGAACAACTCCTGCTAACGATTTAACTCTTATATCAAATGGAACAAATTTTAGTAGTATTGGATTTGTAAGCGGAACCCCAGTACAAGCATCAGTACTTAATTTAGTTTGCACATTTTCAATGACTGAGGCAACTACATCAGTCCTTGCTCCTGGCACCACTGTAACGTTTGAAGCTTTAGCAACACTAGAAATAGTCTTTCCTAATGCCCACGGCCTAGTTCCCGGAAGTAGCTTTATTGTTACACAGCAATCAGACGATGGTTCAAATAATCACAATTTAGCTGCAGGGTCGTTTATTGCTACTGATATTCCGGCTACTAATAGTTTAAGATATCAAGCTCGTGCTGCAGGCGCAATTGATGTTAGTTCAACTCAAATTATTGGTGTTGTTTATCCAAGACCGGATAGTTTCTTTATACACAGGCCATTTGATGGCGGCGTACAATTAGGCACAGGCGGGCCGCAACACGGAGCACAGGCAATACGTCAAAGTAAAAAGTATATTAGATATCAGTCTGGTAAAGGTATTATGTACACAACTGGTGCATTACTTGCACCAAGTTATGACTTACAAAGTGTAACAGCAGATGGTGTTGAACTTAATTCATTAATTACTGTTGTAACAGATGATAACGATCACGGATGTCAAATTGGTGGCGTAGTACGTTTAATTGGTATACAAACTGCAGGCTATAATAGTGGCCCAGGAAATAGTACACCACCAGATTTTGATTATGAAGTAGTTGATATTGTAGATGAAAGAACATTTAAAATTCGTTCCAAACGTAGACTCGGTAGTACAACTGCTGATTTAGGATTTAATTCTCAAATGAGTGTTGTTAGTTGGCACGGTGCAACTGTTAGAGCTGGAGTATTTGATGACCAAAACGGAATTTTTTGGGAATATGACGGAACAAATGTTAACGTAGTTCAGCGTACTGGTACATTCCAATTAGCTGGCACAATTGCAGTGCAAGCAGATGCTAACCTAATTACAGGTACTAATACAAAATTTACTAAACAGTTAAAATCGGGCGATAGAGTTATTATCAAAGGAATGACTCACGTTGTTACTAATGTTACTAGTGATACTGGTATTACAGTTACCCCAGACTTTAGAGGTGTAAACGATGTAACTGGTGCAAAGATGATGTATATAACAGATAAAAAAGTTAAACAATCAAACTTTAACTTAGATCGACTAGACGGTACGGGTAAATCAGGTTATGACATGGACCCAGCAAAGATGCAAATGATTGGAATTCAGTACAGTTGGTACGGTGCTGGATTTATTGATTTTATGGTACGTGGTGCAGACGGAAACTTTGTATACGCACACAGAATGCGTAATTCAAACGTAAATACAGAAGCATTTATGCGTTCAGGTAACTTGCCTGTTCGTTACGAAATTACAAATGAAGGACCTCCAGGTCAATTAGTATCAGCAATTAATTCATCACAAACTACTCTTCCTTTAGTTGATAGTAGTTTCTTTCCAACAAACGGAACAGTTTATATTGATAACGAAATTATCACGTTTGCTGGAAATAATAAAGTAACAAATACGTTAACTGGTGCAGTTAGGGCAGCAACATTTACAAACTATCAAGCAGGCGCAAATAGAAGTTATACTGCTGGTGTAGCATCATCTCACGTTATTAAAACAGGAGTAGTTTTAATATCAAGTACAATTACTCCGTTGATTAGTCATTGGGGATCTGCATTCTTAACAGACGGTGGATTTGATGAAGATAGAGGTTATATTTTCTCATACGCTGAAACAAACGTTTCGGTTAGTACTACAAAACAAACAGCATTTTTACTTAGATTAGCACCAAGTGTATCAAATGCAATCATTGGAGATTTAGGAGAAAGAGAACTATTAAACCGTGCTCAGCTACTACTTCAAGGACTTGAAATTACATCAGAATCAGGCGCAGGAGGTATTATTGTTGAAGGTGTGCTAAATCCGCAAAACTATCCAATTAACCCAGTTGATATTGCTTGGTCAGGATTATCAGGACTAGCACAAGGTGGACAACCTAGCTTTGCTCAAATAGCATCTGGAACATCAGTTGCTTGGAGTTCAGGAGAAGTTCCTGTTACTACAACTGCAACTGCTCTTCCTACAACTACTGCGGTACTAGATAGTGGGATTTATGGTGTAGGTAATAACAATCGCTATATATTTGTTAATAGTAGTGATTTTAGAACTACATTTGGATCTAACAATGTTAATGAAGTAGTAGGTAAAGTTATATCAGGTACTAACATTCCAACTGGTACAACAATTACTAGCGGCTATATGCCAAGTAGTGGAACATATGGATACTTTTATATAAGCCAAAGAACATCTGGCAGTATTAGTGCAAACTCAACGAATCATTTTACTATTACACTAAATCCTGAATCAGTTAATTCAAACAAGGCGTTATTTGATACAACAACATGGCTAGCATCAGGCGCTAGAAACGGCACTGATACTACTGGTGGCAGTGTAACTTGGCCAGCTAACTCAGCTGTTGGCTTGATATCATTAAAGAGTTGGGCCGGAACTAGTTATTATGAAGTAACATTTAACAATGCGTTTACAGGAACACTTGCTAACGGTTCTGGAACAGTGCAATTTACATTCCAACAACCGCCGTACGCTCAACCAGGAGAAACTGTGTTTTCATTCATTGCTGTACCTGGCGAACGTTCAACACTTGATCTTAGTGAATTGAAAGAAATTACAAATACTCCATTAGGAGGAAGAGGAACATTTCCAAATGGTCCTGATGTGTTGGCTATTAATGTGTATAAGATTTCGGGTGCTACACTTACTTCTAATATTTTGCTTAAATGGGGTGAAGCTCAGGCTTAATTACATTTCCAAAGATTTTACAAAAGCACTTAGATCATCAAATATTTTTGTTTTGGCTTTTATCTTTTTGTATGTAAATCTTTTTAGTAATTTTTCAGTTTCTTCTCCGTAACCTGTTCTGACTAGGATAGGAGTTGCACCTATTTTTATAGCTACTTTTAAATCAGATATTCTATCACCAACATAATATCCTGTTGAGAATTTGATACCAGGGTGTTCTTTTTCACAGCGTTTAAACATGCCAGTATTAGGTTTAGCATACATATCGTCTTTTCTACTACTTTCACTAAAATATAATGCTTCGATACTTGCACAACCTGCTTTCCCTAATAATTCAAACATTCTTTGATGTACTAGCTTAACATCATCTTCTGTCATTATACCTTTTTCGATGCCGCCTTGATTAGTTATAATAACAACTTGGTATTGATGTATTTTTAATGATGTAATTGCTTCTAAGCTACCTGGAATAGGTTCAAAGTCTTCAGGTTTAGTTACATATGTTCCTAGGTCTTTATTAATAGTACCGTCACGATCTAACCCAATTACTATTTTAGAATTCTTTTCAGCTTGGTTAATTAATTTAGGTATATCTGATGACCACCTAATTATTGGCTCATTGGTCATTTTGACTATCTCCTGGGGCAATTCTATAATTATCTTCGACACTATCAGGAGTACTAACTTCAGTAATACTACTACCATCTTCTAGTGCTTCAATTTGATGCGGCTGCAAAGGAGGATTGTGCCATGTTTGTCCTTCGCATAATTCTTGTTCATGATGCGTAGCATCGTTAGTATTAATCCACCTTACAATAAATTTACCGTTGTTTACAAACCAAGTTTCGTCTTTTTCTCTATGAAAGTGCATACTAAACTTGTTTCCAGTTTTTTCAAACACCATAATTTTACCACAGTATTTTTCGTTAGTTGCCCAGATAAGTTCATAACCCCATCCTTTTTGTACAACTCCGCTTAACCGTTCAATTTTATTTGTCATGTTTTGTTTCCCATTTAATCATTAATTCTTTAATTACTGTTGAATACAGCTGATGCTCTAGGCGTTGAATACGAGTGCTTAACGAGGTGTAATCATCACCATTAAAAACTCCACAACTTAACTGAGCAATGATTCTACCTGTGTCCATACCTTCGTCCGCCCAATGTACAGTACAGCCAGTAACTTTAACACCGGCATCTAATGCTTGTCCTATTGCATTAGCACCAGGGAAACTTGGTAGCAGACTAGGATGAATATTTATAACTTTAAACTTGCTAACAAATTCTTTACTCAGCAATCGCATAAATCCAGCTAATATTACTAATTTAGTATTTTTAGGAACTTGACTCTCATAGTTAGCTGTACTTACAATGCATTTAACACCTAACTTTCTAGCTAAATTGCTAATACCTGCATTTTCTTTATTAGTTATTACTAAGTCAACTTTAATACCATCTTCTATAATAGCTTTAAAATTTGTACCTGTTCCACTAGCCATTAAGACTATCATTAATATAATCCTCTATATTAGTCCAATCATGATAACACACAGAATTTAACTTAGATAAATCTGCACTAGTAAATTTTTGGTATTGTAACTTTATGTTTTCTGGCATTGGTATGTATTGTATACCAGCACTGTGCCTGTTAGCAATAGTTTCTGCTACAGTTTGAAAACTTACAGGATTGCCTGTGCCTACGTTAAATATACCCGATTGATCCACATCAAACATTTTTTCGTGTAGCTTGCATATATCATCTACACATACAAAGTCTCTAAGATATTTGTCACTATCCTCAAATAGTGTAATCACTTTATCTTCTTTTGCTTGTTTAGTAAACTTAGTATACGGACTTGCTTGATCACCTTTGTCCTCTTCACCTTTGCCGTAAACATTAAAGTATCGAAAGCCTTGTATCTTAATGTTAAATTCGTCTATATATTGATTCATAAACCTGTCAAACAAATATTTTGACCACGCATAAGGGCTTTGTGGTAATAACGGTCCGTCTTCGGTAAAGTGTGTAGTAGAGCCGTAAACACTTGCACTAGATGCATATTGAAAGTTAGTACCAAAGTTTTCGCATACTTGTGCAAGACGCACACTAAATTCAAAGTTCTGTTCTAGTATTTGATTTACGTCAGTGTAAGTAGTTGAACTAATAGCCCCTAAGTGTATGCACCAATCATAACCTTCTGTATGTGGAACTATGCCAGGTTCCCACTCCCATCCTTCTACTTCGTGACCTTGCTGCTGTAAATAACTTGCAACATTCTTACCAATAAAGCCTTTGTGTCCCGTAACTAATATTTTCATTTGCTTGCCTCTATAATCTGTGTTGTTGAATAACCTTCAACTGTAGGTACAAGATGCACATCAGCCAAATCATGACCTACAACTTGTTCTACTGTGTAATCACCGCCTTTTACAATAACGTGCGGAACTACCTCTTTAATTAATCTGTACGGAGTGTCTTCATCAAACACAATTACTTCGTCTACCCACGGTAATAATTCTAATTGACTTTTACGTTTGTTTACATTATTAATAGGACGCTTAGGACCTTTAAACCGTCTAACACTTTCATCTGAATTTATACCTACTATCAGTTTTCCACCCAGTGATTTTGCTTCAGCTAGTAGTTCAAAGTGACCCGTGTGTAGTATATCAAAGCATCCGTTAGTAAACACTATGCGTTCTTCAAGATCGCTTACAGTAAGCGTGTGTGTGCCTACGTGTGTGACTGCCTCAGTAGACCCTTTTACTGCTAGTTGTAAACACTTTTCATAAGTATATTCTTTTGTAAGTCCATATACAAATGCCGCCAAAAAACAGTCGCCTGCGCCAGTAACATCTGATACTTCAACTTGTTCTACAGGAATTGTATATTCGATATTGTCTATTGTAGCACTTACACTGTGACCTGCATCTGTAGTAATAATATTACCTTGCCATTCGTCAAACTCAAACTTAGTATATTCATTGTTGTTAGGCTTCACTAACCACGCACCTTCATAATTATATGCATAACGTTTAGGGTCTACAATTACTTTAGGTCCTTGACTATTAATATGTGCAATAATTTGTTTTGCATTGTCTAATACACCTTTATCATAGTCACTAAGTATTACATAATCCCATTGTGAAAAATCATTCTTTAGTACATTTGTTAGTATATCATTAGAGTCTGCATCTTTATCATCGTCAATTCGTGTAATATAATGTCCGTCACAAATTACTCTAGTTTTAATGCTACTAGGCTGTTTGGTTTCAAATAGTGTTACATCAACACCTAAACTTTTTAAGTTTTCATAAACAAGCCCGGCTCCACCAAGTGATTGAACTTCACGCAAGTACTTGACTACAGGTACAGGAGCCTCAGGACTTAACCGTTCAGAAGTGCCGTAGATATATTTGTCGATTATTATATCGCCGATAACTAATACTTTCATATTGTTATTATACTACCTTTTAGGTTAATTGTCAAGAAGATTTATTGTTTTAAATACAGTTTCTAATTTATTAAGATTTATTTTGCTTTGAAGAGTATTACGTAGTCCAAGGTGTAGCGGCTTTGGCCATTTTCCAAAACTGCACCAGGCATAACCACTATGTTCATGATTTAACGTTGGAATAAATTCTTCATCAATTACACAAAGATATGTATGAAATTGAAAATGTTGATCGTTAGATACAAACGATTCTAAAGGCAACGTTTTTTTAATTGTAGGAAGTTGTCCGATTTCTTCTTGAATTTCTCGTTGGAGGCCCTCCCAAGGAGTTTCTATTCCTTCGTTAGTGCCACCCACTAATCCCCATAAGTCGGCCTTTTTGCCATTTGCTCTTAGCAAAAATAAAAATCTATTTGTATTAAGTGTGTAGAAAAGAGCTCCACTGCAAACAATATTGTTCATACAAATAATTATCTTAAAATACTATACGCCAGGTCCCGTCTGGATATTCACCTTCAAACGAAAGTACCCATTCAAATGCGTCCCATTTATATTGTACGCTGGTATTTAAATTAGTAGTATACGTTATGTCTGTTAATGGATCTGTTTTATTAGAAGCATCAAATACTACAATCCATTTAGTTCCATTCCATTCTACTATATCGTTTGCACTAGCAATAAAGTCAGTTCCGTCTGCATTTTTCCAAGCATCTGCACCGTCTGTATTAAGTGAGCTACCAATTGCTCCTAATAACAAAATTCTATTGCCTGTTGTTTTTAAAGTTGTTGGATTTGTTTTTGTAGGATCTAAGATATAATCAATTTTTGCTTTTGACTGTAAAGTGCTTGCTATAATAGTATCACTAGGTAAACTATCTTCATCCCAGTTTACTACGGATTTACTAGGATCTGCAGGATCAATTGCAAACGATCCTATAATCTCGGTGGTAAGGTCTTGCCTAGATAATCTTATTTGTGATAAGCCAGCCTGGAAATTTCCAGGAATTTCATCTAAGTAAGTTTTCCAAGCAATGTTACCTACAATACCTTTGTACACCAACTGTAGCACACCGTTTAATACTAACAGATTATGATTATTATGTGATATTCCCATTACTATATCAGCACTGCCTCTTTTAACTTTACCACTTTGTGCAATATTAGTTACTTCCCCAGTAGGTGCAACTACTATCCTTCCGTGTACGTCAGTAGTTTCAGTTGCAAGTTCTGGCTGTAGTGAATCGTTACTATCAAAGTCTGAAGATAATTCTGCAGCTAATTGGTTCCCAAACGTATCAAACAGCTTTGTTGGATTAATATTATTAATATTCCCAGTTTCGTCAAATATACTCGTAATAATATTTGTAATAACCCCTAGTCGTTTTACTTTAACTGGCGGTGATATATAAATTGGTGTTTTGAAAGCAAGTGTAGCAACATCAATATCAGAATCAGTGCCAACTGGAATTGTTCTTCCAGTCCAAGTAATTCCATCTAAATTAACAACACTTAAACTTGTCCAATCAATATAGTTATCAGTAGTTTGTATTTCTAAACTAGGATTGAATAACATTAAAATTTGTTCTAAAACTTGTAATTTTTGATCAGTATTTGTTGTCCAAATGTCTACGTTTACACTAAGCTCGTACGGAGTAGGCATCAATCGTTCAACAGTATAATTTTTTCCTGACTCGTTTAAATATTCTTTTCCAGTTGAGTCGTATGCCCGTTCTCGAACATTTACTTTACTAATATAGCTTGCATCAGCAAGCATAGCAGTATTCATCTCAATACCAGTAACATAAATTCCCATTCTAGGAGCACTTGGTATTTTATTTTCTGAACCTTCTTTAAGAATACTACCAACTTGCCTAGTAATATCACCATACATAACAGGAATTTGTACTAATCTTTCTTTACTATCTTTATATGAGAAATTACTCATTAGTCTAACTAGTTGAGTAATATACCTTCTTATTTGACCATCGTAAAAATGTTGAGCCATTAGTTGTCTGCCTTAGGTTTAAGTGCTTGCGAAAGACTCTGTCTTTGGGTTACTGTTTCACCACCAATTGTATCAGTAGTAGTATTATTAATAAAGCCACCTTTTTGTGTAGACTTTGTATTTGTATTTGATAGAGAAACTCGTACAGAGTCTTCAAGTTTGACCCAACGAGTTCCATCAAACTTAAATAATCTATTAGGCAAAAAATCAGTCCTTAAAAAATATTCGTGTGTTGACGGGCTTCCTGGAAAAGAAATTCCGTGACCAAATACCTCACCGTTTGGTGGAAGTCCGTCACCAAGTAAATATCCTTGATATCCATTTTTAGCTGGCGGCACCATCATTTTGTCAACATTAATGCCATCTGACGCATCAAGTGTGGCTGAATCAACTGTTACTAGCTCAGTATCCCCGTTTTCGTCAGTTGTTAATGTAAATAAATGGCTAGTATCATATCCACTTTTTGCTGCATCTGCTTCTGCTTGTGCAACCACTGCATTATTAATTTGCATTTCTTTTTCATATGTAGATAACAAGTCTCTTAATGTATTGCCGCCCGGAGCATCTTCTTCAGCTGGTAAATCTAGGATTTCTTTAAACTCTTGACTATCAACTATCTGTTTAAGTTTTAATCTATATAAGTGCGGATACCACGTTTGGGTAAATCCTTCACTTGCACGATTAACATCTTCAACTACATAAAATCTTTTAAGTGCTACTGCATAATCATTTAAGGCGTATTCGTCTTTTAAATGAGGTAATTCAATAACATCTCCAGACATAATTTTTCTTCCCAATGATTTTACACTACTGTTAATATGAATAGTAAGCATTAGTGTGTCATTTTGTAAAAACAGTCCAAATTGACTAAGATCAAAATCTACATCTTGAACATTGTATACACCTCGCATAGTATACACGTCTGGATCATACTTACGATCTCTATTTTCTAAAAATAGTAAATCTTGTATGTTTGTTTCTTTAACAGCATCGTAACGAGGCTGATCAGCAGTTGCATCTGCTTCATCGGGGTTATCAGGACCAAGGTATTTGTGAACAAATAAGTCAGTACCACCAATAGTGAACATTTCTAGAATTTGTCTATCTAGGAATTCAAAATCTTTACCACGTTCGGGTTTATATAAACTAAGTCTCGGCATACAAGTATTTATCGGAACGATAAATACTACGAGGAGAACTTTATGGCAAATCTACAAACACAAAGACAAGAAGTATTTGATTATGTAAATACACTGCTGGGTGGAGGCATGGTTGATGTTGAATTAGACCCAATTCACTACGAAACAGCATTAAAAAAAGCACTTTCAAAACTTAGACAAAGATCTGATAATTCAGTTGAAGAATCATATGTGTTTTTGCCAACAGTAGTTGATCAAAACGAATATACACTTCCGGATGAAGTAGTTGAAGTAAGAAAAATACACAGGCGCTCGGTTGGTTCTAGAAGTGGAGGCGGCGAAGGTGGCTCTATTTTTGAACCGTTTAACCTAGCGTATACGAATACATACTTACTATCAAGTTCGAGCATGGGCGGATTATCAACTTACGAACTATTTGCAGGTCACCAGGAAATGGTTGGACGTATGTTTGGATCATTCATAGAATTTAAATGGAATACTGTAAACAAAAAACTTACGTTATTACAACGTCCTCGGGCAGAAGAAGATCTTCTATTAATGTGTTATAATTATAGACCAGATAGTGAATTGCTTAGAGATTATTTAACGTCACAATGGATTAAAGATTATACGCTTGCCGTTTGTAAATATATGCTTGGCGAGGCTCGTTCAAAGTTTGCTACAATTGCTGGTCCACAAGGTGGCAGTCAGCTAAACGGTGATACTTTAAAAGGTGAAGCTCAAGCTGAAATGGAAAAATTAGAGACTGAAGTAGCAACTCAAATGGCCGGCGGCGTTGGTTATAGTTTTGTAATTGGCTAAAAAATACTTGACTTCTTAATATTTTTATTGTATAATAGTTATTATATACAGTAAAGGTAACCTAATATGATTATTGGCATATGCGGCCTAATAGGCAGTGGCAAAGACACTATTGCAGATTATTTAATTAAACGACATAACTTTCAAAAACTTAGTTTTGCAGATAAATTAAAAGATAGTGTAGCAACTATGTTTGATTGGGACCGAAGTCTATTAGATGGTAAAACAGATCAAAGTAGGCAATGGCGAGAAGAAATAGATGAATATTGGTCTAACGAAACAGGTAAAGAAATAACTCCAAGATTAGTATTACAACTATTTGGTACTGAATGTATGCGTAATGGATTTTATGACGGTATATGGGTTAGTTTAACCAAAAAGAAAATATTAGATAATCCAATGCAGAATTTTGTTATTCCAGATGTACGATTTCCTAACGAAGCTAAAATGATATACGGAATAAACGGACAAGTTTGGCGTATCAAAAGAGGTGAAGATCCAGACTGGTTTAGCGAATATCAAACATTAGGTGTAGAACCTAAAGAAGTACACCCTAGCGAATGGGCGTGGGCAAACACTAAATTTACATATATTTTAGAGAATAACAAAACTATAACTGAACTTAGAAATCAGGTAAAAGATCACCTTGTTTCCAACGAACTCCCTCTTTTTGCATAATACGTTGACAGTTAGCACACACTGTCTTTAAATTATTAAACTGACAGTTATCTAACGAACCGTCTATATGAAAAACATTAAACTGTTCTCGATGATTACTTTTAAAGTTACACTTCTCACAATAGTCTTTCTTCTCGTATCCTACACGTTTCCATTTAGGAATACCGTGTGCTACTCCACCGTGTTTAGTACAGGTTTCGCACTTGCGTCGATAAAACGTTTTATCGTTTTTCTTGTAATTTATTGCCGCTGGCCGCTGGCCGCATATACATAAAGGTCTCATATTGTATTTACCTACCCTTTACCGCCCCTTTATCATACGGTCTTACACCAGGTTTTTATTTAAATAATATAAATACAAGTAGAGAATAACTTATTCCAACAGGAGACAATAAAATGGCATTAGTATCACCCGGCGTACAGGTTAGCGTAATAGACGAGAGTTTTTATACTCCAGCTGAACCAGGTACAACCCCTATGGTATTTGTTGTAAGTGCTCAAGATAAAACAAACGCATCTGGCACAGGTACAGCAATAGGAACAACATTAGCAAACGCAGGTAAACCTTTCTTGCTAACTTCACAACGAGATTTAGCCGATACATTTGGCGATCCAATTTTTGAAACAGACGCAAGTAACAATCCAGTACATGCAGGCGAACTTAACGAATATGGATTACAGGCAGCATACTCATACTTAGGTGTTAGTAATGCAGCTTGGGTAACTAGAGCATCAGTTGATACTAATCAACTTAAACCTTCAGCAACTGCTCCGGCAGCTGATCCAGCATCTGGAACATACTGGCTTGATACATCAATTTCAAAATATGGAATCCAAATTTGGAATGCTGCAGCAGTTACAGTAACTGGCGGCCAAAGTTTTACTAATAAGATACCAAGTGTAATTACAAGTGTTGCATATGTTACTGGTTCTTTAGAATCCCCAGGGGCGCCAAAGACCTCATATGGTACAATAGGTGATTATGCAATTGTCTCTCTTACAACACTTAATACTATATGGTATAAAACACCAGGAAGTGCTCCAGGCGTAACTCCAGGCACATGGGTACAGTTAGGATCTGAAGATTGGATTAAGAGCTGGCCTACAGTGCAAGGTTCAAAAGCTAACCCAACATTTGTTAGTTCTACAGCTATTACAATTAATGGTGTTTCAATTGCTATTACTAGTTCAGATACGGTTACAACTATTACAGCAACAATTAACGGATTATCAATTCCAGGAATTCTTGCAGCAGTAGTAAACAGTAAATTAGAAATTTATAGTGATGGTAACTCTTCAGGAGCAGATGATTCAACATATGGCGGACCAATTCTTATTGGTGGCGACAGTGCTACACTAACATTGTTAGGAATTTCTGTAGGAACATATTATCCACCAGCATTACAAATTTCAACACATACATCTATTCCAGAATGGAAAACTTCAGATACATATACTCGTCCAACAGGAAGTGTTTGGTTTAAAACTACTGAAGCTAACTTAGGAGCAAGAATAAGAGTTAAATCATGGAACGCAGCAACATTATTATGGGATGCCGTTGCAGCTCCAATTTACGAATCAAATGAACAAGCCCTTTATCAATTAGATAGAACAGGCGGCGGCGCAGGTCTTGCAGCTGGTGACTTATATGTACAAACTAACGTTGCAGGCGATGCCCAACCGTTAGGAACATTTAAGTTATTTAGAAGAAATGCAGCAGTAGTTACATCAGTAATGAGTAAAAAGATTTTAGCAGCAACTATTACAGCAGGAACACGTACATTTACAGTAGCGTCATCAGATGCAGGAAAATCTGTATTAAATGCGGCAGTTACAGTTTCAGCAGTAACTAACGGTACTATTACTGATGCAGACACAATTGCAGCAGCAATTACAAGTGCTAATATTGAAAACGTTACAGCAGATGTTGATAGTGCAAATAGAGTTACTATTACACATTCACAGTTTGGTGACATAAAATTTGTAGATACAAGTGGTGTATTAACAGAAGCTGGATTTGCAGCATATGTTAGTACTACAAGCGGAACTCCAAACTTATACTATGTTTCAGGCACAGACGGAGACACAAGTCCGTTACAACTACAAGCAAGCCAGTGGAAACCACTAGTATACACAGCAAGTGATGACGAGGTTACTGCACTAACAGTACAAGGAAGATTATGGTATAACTCTGTTGTTGACGAAGTTGATATGATGATTCATAATGGCGCTACTTGGGTTGGTTACTTAGATTCAACAAGTCCTTATTATAGTGCAGACGAAGCAGAACAAACTGATCCAGCAGGACCAATTGTTGCAGCAAGCACTCCATTATTACAGAGCGACGGTACTGCACTTAAGAATGGTGATATATGGATTAGTACAGCTACTATTTCAAGTTATCCACAAATTTATGTATTTAATGCAAACAAATTAAACACACCAATTGCTAATAGATGGGAGTTGCGTGATGCAGCTGATCAAACTACAGAAAATGGTGTATTATTTGGCGATGCTCGTTGGGCAACAACCGGAGCATTATCAACAGCAGGTGAAATTGACGAATTGTTAGAGAGCAATTATTTAGATCCAGATGCTCCAGATCCTTCACTATATCCAAAAGGTATGTTACTATGGAATCTACGCAGAAGCGGATTTAACGTTAAGCGTTTTGAACGTAACTGGATTGATGTTAATGGCGACAATGCTAGAATGAATGACGTAAATATGGAACTTTATTATCCACACCGTTGGGTAACAGAATCCGGAAATCAAGCAGATGGTTCAGGTAGCTTTGGTGCTAAGGCACAACGCAAAGTTATTGTACAATCTTTACAATCATTAGTTAACGGCAATTCTGATATTAGAGATGATGAGTCAAGACTATTTAACTTAATGGCATCACCAGGATATCCAGAACTAATTGGCGAAATGATTAGCTTAAACTATGATAGAGGCCTTAGTGCATTTATTTTAGGAGATAGTCCAGCAACATTAAGTGCAAGTGGAACTGATCTTCAAGCATGGGGAACTAATGCCGCACTAGCACCAGAAGACAATGCAGACGGTCTAGTAAGTAGAGATGAATATATGGGAATGTTTTATCCATGGGGATTCACTAGTGATAATGCAGGAAACAATGTAATTGTTCCTCCAAGTCATATGATGCTAAGAACAATGGCACTAAGCGATCAAGTTAGCTATCCATGGTTTGCACCAGCAGGTATTAGACGTGGTGGTATTACTAATGCTACATCAACAGGATATGTTGACGCAGAAGGCGAATTTAACGTAGTATCATTAAATGAAGGACAGCGTGATATATTGTATGCACAGAACATTAATCCAATTACATTTATTACAGGTGCAGGTCTTGTTGCTTATGGACAAAAAACAAGAGCAAGAGGTACAAGTGCATTAGATCGTATTAACGTAGCACGTTTGGTTATTTACTTACGTAGTCAATTAAACAAACTAGCTAAACCTTATATATTTGAACCAAATGATAAAATTACGCGAGATGAGATTAAAGGAGCTGCAGAAAGTTTACTACTAGAATTAGTAGGACAACGAGCACTATATGACTTCTTAGTAGTTTGTGATGAATCAAATAATACACCAAGTAGAATTGACCGTAATGAACTTTACTTAGATATAGCTATTGAACCAGTGAAAGCAGTTGAATTTATTTACATTCCATTACGCTTGAAAAACACTGGTGAAATTGCAGGACTCTAATATGATAAATATAATTACAACAGGAGCAAACTAAATGTCTATTTCAACACTATCAAAAATTACAGTCCCGTTAGCAAGTGGAGATTCCGCAAGCAACCAGGGTTTGTTAATGCCAAAACTGCAATATCGCTTTAGAGTTTCTTTAGAAAATTTTGGTGTAACTACACCTACTACAGAGTTAACTAAACAGGTAGTAGACGTAACAAGACCAACAGTTGCTTTTGAACCAATCACAATTGATGTATATAACTCCAAGGCGTATCTAGCAGGTAAGCATACATGGTCACCAATCACAATTAACTTACGTGAAGATGTTAATAACAATGTACAGAAACTTGTTGGCGAACAACTTCAGAAGCAGTTTGATTTTTATGAACAGTCAAGTGCAGCGTCAGGACAAGATTATAAGTTTACAGCTAGAATTGAAATTCTAGATGGTGGTAATGGAGCAAACGTACCAAACGTACTAGAAACGTTTGAATTGTATGGTTGCTTTGTAACTAATGCTAACTATAACGAATTAGCATATGCAAATAACGAGCCAATGAGAGTAACACTTGAAATCCAATATGATAATGCAATACAGTCACCACAAGGTACTGGTGTTGGTACAGCAATTGGACGTACAATAAATACACTTGTTACAGGCGGCGGCGTCTAAACTTTAATTTAATTAATACTAAAAGGTCGCTTTATGCGGCCTTTTTTTACGGATAAATTATCTACCCAGTTAATTTAAAAGGATAAATATTAATATAGGAGAAACAATATGGCATCCGCATTTAACGGGTTTTTAGATAGTGTAGCAAATGGAGCGTTAAGTCCTAAAGGTAATTTAGGCGATTACTCTCATGCAAGTAAATTATTTGTAACAGAAAATCAAAAATTAGCACCCCATACAAAATTTCTATACCATTGCTTTTTCCAAATGGATCCACTTGCAGCAAGTGTATTGCCTGATTTAAAAGCTAAACACGAATTAGAAATTGGCATGCTTGTTAAAAGTGCAGAGCTTCCAAAGTTTAGTGCAGATATTGAAACTAAAAACAAATATAATAGAAAAAAGAATGTACAAACAGCCATTAAGTATAATCCGGTAACTATTACATTTCATGATGATAATTACGGTGTTACTACAGCATTACTAGAAGCATACTACAGATACAACTTTTCAGATGGTAATTATAAAGAGACACCGGGCGCATTTAATAAAGCAGGGGCCGGAGACAGTACCTATAAAGGTGCAGGAGCTAATCAATATAGTTATGGTTTAAATAATGGACAAACTGTTCCATTTTTTCAAAATATACAAATTAGTCAAATGGCTAGAAAGGCCTATACAACTTATACCCTAGTTAATCCTATTATTACTGACTGGCAACATGACACTGTTGATGCTACTGATGGCACGACTACTATGGTAAACACAATTACTGTAATGTACGAGGCAGTCTTTTACACTAGAGGAAATGTTGAAACTGGAGCTAATGGAAATCCTAAAGGATTTGGAGATCAGCAACATTATGATGTTACACCTAGTGCATTAAATGGTGGTGGCCTTGGAGGAATACTTGGCACAGCGTCACAGTTGTTTGGCTTTATTACTAATGGCACAGGATTTAATAATCCTTTACAAGCAGGTTTAGCTGCAGCTGGATTAATTAGTAATATTAGAAATTTATCATCTGAAGGTCTTAGAGCCGAAGGATTTAAAGTTCTTACTGGAGCAATTGGTGCTGCTGGGGGAATCGATGTAAGCGGAGTGTCACAAACATTTTTTCCAAAGAACGGCGGATCTGGTGGCGCAGCGGATATAGGTATAGCAACAGCAGCCGTTGTTGGACTAAGCACGTTATCATCGTTAGTTAAATCTTCTTCAAACGCTGCGGAAATTGAATCTGCAGCAAGAAAAACAAACGTAGCAAATTTTCAATCAAATGGAAATAGTGGAGGCGTAAATGAAGCAAACGCCGCATTTGATAACTTAGGTGCAGCTGATAAAGCTAAGTTAGCAGCACAAGTAACAGGAACATAATATGGCATCTTTACCATCAACTAATGCAACTGAAGGCAGTGATAAGAAAGTTACTGATTTTTTTGACAAATATTATACTAAATCATTAAGTTTTCCAACCAATGATGTTAACGCAGTATTAGGATTTTTTGAAAAAAGAGGTTTTAGTACATCAGCATCTGCGGCAGTGGCTAGTATATTATTATCACAAGCAAAATTAGATAGTATTCCGGTATTTCAACTTTTAGATACATTAAAAGGATTACAAGAAACGCAGTTAAGTAATGTGGTTGCTGAAATATTAAATTATAATAGAGACAGAACTAGCTCAATTGGGTATTCAACAGCAAATCAACTTACAGAAAAGACAGAACGCAGAAATATAATGGTGTAACCTATGGCAAGATTTGCACAAGGTAAGTACTCTTTAAAAAATCCAGAAAAATACATTGGCACAAAAGTTCCAACATATCGATCAAGTTGGGAATTTGCATTTATGCGATTCTGTGATGAACATGCTAGTGTATCTAATTGGGCAAGCGAAGCAGTAAAAATTCCATACAGAAACCCACTAAGTGGTAAATTTACAATATACGTTCCAGACTTCTTTATTACATATGTAAATGCACAAGGAAAACAACATGTTGAACTTATTGAAGTAAAACCTGCAAGTCAAACTTTTGAAAACAAGTTAGGAAAGAGTAAATACAACAAAGCACATTTCGTAGTTAACCAAGCTAAGTGGGGTGCAGCAAGAGCCTGGTGCAAACAAAAAGGAATATTTTTTAGAGTAGTTACAGAAGGTGATATTTTTCATAAGGGTAGACGTGGTTGACATCATATGTACATAAAAATGCAAGATTAAATATAAAAAATAACAGAGCTAAGTTATATATAGACGAGAGAATGGTTTTTCAAGGATCAGGCTATCCGGGTATAACACAGTTTGTTAACTACTGCAACGATCCAAAAGTAACAAACCAATTTAAAGCACAATTAGAAAGTAGAGAAACACCTAAGTTTCTAGATATAAAAAAAGAATAATATCATTGAGGGCAAAAATATAATGATACATGCATTCATACTCATAATACTTATGAGCGGAGATAAAGAACCTAGTCCAATGTATTTTAGGAGCATTGATACTTGCCAATACTATGCTAAACGAATACCAAAAATATATGGATATGTTGGTGGTGACATAAAGATTACTGCTTATTGCAAGCCTATAAAAGTTAATCCAAAGACAACACTAGTATACGACCATTAATATAAGTATAACTAGCTAAGGAATAAATTATAATGACAAAAAAACTCGAAGAACTTTTAAATTTGCCATCTTCTAAAGAAATTGTAGAAGAGACAAAAGAAAATTCTGTAAAAGCAGAAATAGCATTAAAAGTTCAAGATAATACTATTCGAGATATTGCCGAGTTTGACAAAATTGCCGGAGCATTGCCTGCTATAAAAGGCTTGGGTAAAATGGCAGACGACGAGCTTAACGAAATAGCGGGCAAAGCAATGCAAGCATACGATGACTTAATGGATTTAGGTATGAATGTAGAAAGTCGTTACAGCGGCAGGGTATTTGAAGTTGCTGGCGGGTTGCTTAAAACTAGTTTAGATGCTAAAGTAGCTAAACTTAATAATAAATTAAAAGTAGTTGAATTACAACTTAAAAAAGAAAAATTAAATAACGATAGTATAGAAGGAAGTTCTATAACTTCTGGAGAAGGCTATGTAGTTACTGATAGGAATAGTTTACTTGAAAAACTTAAGAGTATGGATAAATAATGTATAAGACAATAATGGGGTTAAACAGATGAAATCTTTTGAACAATATTTAACAGAGTCAAAAAAAACTTATGAATTTAATATAGGTGTTGCTGGCGAATTACCGGACGGCTTTGAAGACATGTTAGAGACATCACTTAAAAAGTTTAATATAGTAAATATGTCAGCAGGTAAAAGAACACCAATACAAGAACGTCCATTGGATTTTCCAAGATTACAAAATTGTGAAGTTACTTTTTTTGAAGTTGAAGTTGATTATCCGACTACTCCACAAGTACTACAAGAATATGTTGGTACTTGCTGTGGCATTGATCAAGCATATGTTATTGTGCGTAATATTAATGATCCAAGAGAAGAATATCAAAAACCAAAAGATAAAACGCCATATGAATCAGTATTAAATACTGAAGATATGGGAGGCGAAAGTGCTCAAGATGATGTTGCCGGACCAAGGATAATGAATTTATTAAAAGAGTTAGAAGTAGCTCGGCAAGAAAGAGATATGGATATGACTGGCGGAGTTACTGCTGGTAAAACTAAAGACATACAAAATGTTGAAAATTCAACAAGTGTTGTAGGAGGATAACATGAAAGACTTTAAAGAACTTATTAAGATTGCCGATGTATATGGCACTGAAACAAAAGGATTAGCTGAACAACGCGAAGCTGAAATTCAGAAAAATTTAGATGAAGGAATGTGGGACGACTTAGTAGGAGGAATTTCAAGTCTTGCTAAGAAATTAGGAATAGATCCAGCAACAGCTGATAAAGTTGCTAACACAATTTCAACTCAACCAGACGCTAAAGCTGAAGTAGAAAAAGCAGAGATTCAAGATCCAACTGGTGGCGTAGGTGGAGCAGATGCAGCAGCAAAAGCAGCAGCAGATGCAAAGGTAGCCCAAGATCCAACTGGTGGCGTAGGTGGAGCAGATGCAGCAGCAAAAGCGGCAGCAGATGCAAAGGTAGCCCAAGATCCAACTGGTGGCGTAGGTGGAGCAGATGCAGCAGCAAAAGCGGCAGCAGATGCTAAGCCAAAGGCACCAGCAGTATCAGCAAATTTAATGAAAGATTATAATGCTGGCGGAAAGAAACCAATGCCAGCTATTAAAGATTTACAAACAAAACTTGCAGCAGCAGGACATGATCCAAATGGTATAGACGGGAAATATGGCCCAGGAACATTTAAAGCAGTTCAAGCATTTCAAACAGCTAACGGATTAAAGGCAGATGGACAAGCTGGACCAGAAACTATAAAAGCATTATCAAATCCAGGTTTAAATATTACAGGTCCTGGAAATACGGCACCAGCAGCTCCAGCAGCTCCAGCGGCACCAGCGGCACCAGCGGCTACAACAGGTCCTGATGGTAATCCAACTTCAGTGCCAGCAACACCACCGGCTCCGGCAGCGCCAAAGACTATAGCAACAGAAGCGTCAATGAACATTTCAATGAACGGAACTGATGCAGGCGAAGTTGCAGAACTAGTAGATATTCTAAAAAATGCAGGAGTAGAAGAGCCTGAAGAATTAACAATGAAAAATATGCCTACTATGTCACTTAGTGGACCAGATAGTCCTCTTAGTAAAGGTTCAATAGGCAAAGGTTCATTTGACGGTGGACCAATGGATGACAGACCAGGAAGTAATATGGATAAATCACCATCAAGCCCATTTGACGGTGGACCAATGGATGACAAGCCAGGTAGTGCAATGGGAGACAAGAAGCCGTGTGATGTATGTGGTGGAATGCACGAAGAGTATGATGCAATTGTTGCAGAATGGGATAATAGTCCAGAAGAAGCATATGCTGATCATAACTATATGACACAAGATTTAAGTGGTGGTATTAATCGTCCAAAGAATTCGTATCCAGCAGTATCAGGTGGAGACAATCCTATGAAACTGTCAGTTAAAGAAACTCTTTTAAAGGCATTATCAGAAACTAAAAAATCTAAAAAATGGAAATAACAGGAAACTACAATGACCGTAAAAAAAGAAACTAAAAAACCAGCAGTAAAAAAAGCTACAGCAAAAAAGCCAACTAAAAAACAACTAGAGGCAAAAGCAGTAAAAGCAGAAGCGGCGAAAGTAGCGAAAGAAGCAGCAGAAGCAGCAGAAGCAGTACTTACTCAAATGCCTGGAAGTAACGGTGGTGGTATATATCATAGCACTATTAACATGGCAAAGAAACTTAAATTTTGGTAAACTATAATAACAAGTAATAAAAATAACAATTTCAATAGGACCTCCGGGTCCTATTTTTTTGAGTAAATACTGTATGAGCAAATCACTAGACGGTGTAATCACTAAAAAAGCAAATCTAAAGGAAGCATTTTCTGAAGAACAAGTTGCTGACTTAATGGCCTGTTCAGATCCTAAAGATGGATATCTATATTTTGCACGTACATTTGCTTACATACAACATCCTGTAAAAGGAAAATTGTTGTTTGAACCGTTTGAATACCAAGAACGCTTACTTGCAAGTTATCACAATTATCGATTTAACATTAACATGTTACCTAGACAAACTGGAAAGACAACGTCTGCAGCAGTATACCTATGTTGGTATGCTATGTTTCATCCTGATCAAACTATTTTAATTGCCGCACACAAGTACACAGGTGCTCAAGAAATTATGCAACGTATTAGATATGTATATGAACTTTGTCCAGATCATATTAGAGCAGGAGTTACAAACTACAACAAAGGTAGTATTGAGTTTGAAAACGGCTCACGTATTGTTAGTGCTACTACAACAGGTAATACAGGACGTGGTATGTCTATCTCGTTACTATATTGTGATGAGTTTGCATTTGTTGCTCCTAATATTGCAGAAGAATTTTGGACTTCTATATCACCTACACTTGCAACAGGTGGTCGAGCTATTATTACAAGTACACCCAACAGTGACGAAGATACATTTGCTACTATTTGGAAACAAGCTGAAGATAAGTTTGACGAGCATGGCAACGAAAGTGTGCTTGGACGAAACGGCTTTCATAGTTTTATTGCTAAATGGGACGAACATCCTGATAGAGACGAAGCCTGGAAATTAGAAGAAATTGGCAGGATTGGTGAAGAAAGGTTCCGCCGAGAATATGGATGTGAATTTTTAGTTTATGACGAGACACTAATTAATTCAATATACCTTAGTTCTATGGAAGGTAATTCACCTCTTATTAATATGGGGCAAACTCGTTGGTATAAAAAACCTTCACCAGAATACAGTTATGTAGTTGCCCTTGATCCTAGTATGGGTACTGGTGGAGACAATGCAGCTATACAAGTTTTTGAAGTACCAAGTTATGTGCAAGTAGCAGAATGGCAACATAATCAAACAGCTATTCCTGGACAAGTTAGAGTATTAGCAGACATATGTAAGTACATTGAAAGTGAAATTAAATCAGCTACATCAATATATTGGAGTGTTGAAAATAACGGTATAGGCGAAGCCTGTTTGATAGTAATACAAGATTTTGGTGAAGAACATATCCCAGGATTATTTGTAAGTGAACCAATGCGTAAAGGTCATGTACGTAAGTTCCGTAAGGGATTTAATACTACACACAGTACAAAAATATCAGCATGCAGCAGATTAAAAACTATGGTCGAATCTAGTAAGATGACTATAAACTCAAAACCATTAATTACTGAACTTAAAGGATTTATTGCAACAGGGTCTAGTTATAATGCTAAGAGTGGCAGCTCAGATGATTTAGTATCGTCGACTTTATTAGCGATAAGAATGATAGCAGTTTTAAAAGATTGGGATCCTAGAGTATATAATACCTTTACTCAAGCTGACCAGATTGACGATTATGAGCCGCCCATGCCTATCTTCATAAGTAGAAACTATTGATAAATATATTATAATGAGAAACTTAAACATCATAGCAGAAGAACTTTTTAATAAAATTAGAGGTCGCTTCCCATCAGTTACTATTGGCAACGAAAGTGGCGAAGTAACAAACTTACCCAAAGACGCAAGATTCTTTGATTTTGATTTTAAAGAAGGGGAACGTTCTTTAGGAAAAATAAGTGTTAGCTTAGACGAAAAGACTGTTGCAATTATGTACAGTAATGAGTTTGTAACACAAGAAGACACTCTTACTAAAAATGCCTGGTATGATTTTTTAAAAGAAATAAGGGTATTTGCAAAAAAACGTATGCTTAGTTTTGATACTAGAGATATTACTAAATCAAATCTTGACAAACGTGATTATAAATTTTTAGCACAGAATCGCCCAGGGGACATTACAATGGAGAGTACAATGTACGGAACAAGTAAAACAAGCTATCAAAACATTGGCGGCGCTAGATTAGCAATTAAACATTCTAGTCCAATTAACCAAGAACGAGCTGCAGGACGTACACAAAATGTTAGTGCAATTTATATTGAAAGTGCTGAAGGTGAAAGATTTAAATATCCATTCAAACATCTAAATGGCGCAAGGGCAATGGCTAGACACGTTGCAGAAGGCGGAATGCCATTTGATGACTTTGGTACACATATTGTTGGATTATCAGAAGAATTAGCAAAACTAAAAAAGTTCAAATCATACATGGGGCGTTCAGCTGTAATGGCAGAAAGTTTAGCAGGGTATAATGATATTGTTAATGACAGAATTAAAAATGTAAAAAAGACCATTGAAAATATCCAAAAAGAATCACAATATAAAAAGATATCTGAAGAGTTTATTAAACCTGTATTAGAAGATGTTCCTAGTGATGTTGCTGAAAATTGGATTGATCAACTTACTATTAAACAATTTAATGAAGAATTAAAAGATGTATTTCCGTACATTTATAAACTAGTAGGCGAAGCAACTAAAGCTAAAGAACTAGACGCTGCAAATTTATTAGACGAAGGTGCAGAAACAATGGTATGTAAAGATTGTGGCGATGAAATACACAAGCCTACAACAGATTGTGAACACGACTGTGATGACGAAAACGGTAGTAACTGGAAAGCTAAAGTTAAAGAAGGTGAACAGCCTGCAGACTCGTATGTAGTTAAGTCTGGCGACACTATTTGGGCAATTGCTGATAGATTTGCAGATAGTAATTATGATGGTGATGTTAAAGCAGGCGCTAAAGACATTATGGAATTAAATGGTATTACGGATCCACAAAGTTTACAACCCGGACAAAAACTAGAAATTGGGTATTTTATGGGCGGAATGAGCAATGGCGCATCACGAGGTCTACCGCCCGGTGGCTTCAAATCATACGATGAAGAAATTGATAAAGAATTTGAACTAATGATGGGACAGTTTGGTGAAGAAGAGCCACAACCTGACATGCCTGATGAGAGTCCGGCAGTAGGACATCCAGGATCCAAAACTAAGATTCCAGTAACTGAATTTATTCTTTCTATGTACGATAGAGAAGTAGGAGCATTTCCAAAAGGAGAAACAGCAGTATTAACAGCTATTGAAAAAGATTACGGTGAGAAGTTTATTGAACCATCTAAGAACTTTATTGAAAGAATGTATACTACATTTGCAGAACATTCTCAAACGATGCAACCAGAACAGGACGATATGGAAAGGCACGACACAGGCGAATACGACAGAATACGTGAGTTAGCCGGCTTAAGATAAGCTAGTTTAACCCACTTATAAGTTTTTATGTATTTTCTTTAAAAAAACACTTGACAAACGTTATAAATCAGTATATAATATAAACTGTGCTATAACACTTAAAGGCACTTGTAGCAATAACGCTACAGCACATAGGCATAACATTGGAGGCACTAACTATGGCATCATTAGCAGAAATTCGAGCTAAACTAAAAGAACAAGAATCACGTTCAGGCGGAAATTCTAACAGCGGCGGCGATAACGCAATTTACCCATTTTGGAATATTAAAGAAGGCGAATCGGCAACGATGCGTTTCCTTCCAGATGGTGACGACACAAACACTTTCTTTTGGAAAGAACGTTTGATGATTAAACTTCCTTTTGCAGGAGTTAAGGGTGAAACTGATTCACGCCCAATACAAGTACAAGTTCCATGTATGGAAATGTATGGAGAATCGTGTGGCATTCTAGCAGAAGTACGTGGTTGGTTTAAAGACGCAAGTCTAGAAGACATGGGTAGAAAGTATTGGAAGAAACGTTCTTATATTTTCCAAGGTTTTGTAACTGAAAATCCAATACAGGAAACACACCCAGAGAATCCAATCCGTAGATTTATTATTGGCCCACAGATCTTTCAGATCATTAAGGCAGCATTAATGGATCCAGACATGGAAGAATTGCCAACAGATTATACTGCTGGTGTAGACTTCCGTCTTAATAAAACATCAAAAGGCGGATACGCAGACTACGGCACAAGTAATTGGGCACGTAGAGATCGTCCGTTAAATGATGCAGAGATGCAAGCAGTTAACACACACGGTTTGTATAACTTTTCAGACTTCCTTCCTAAGAAGCCAGATGAAGTTGCTATCAAAGTGATGCAAGAAATGTTTGAAGCATCAGTAGATGGCGAAGCATATGATCCGGATCGTTGGAGTAACTACTTCCGTCCGAGTGGTATGCAAGCTCGTACAGGCGACCCACAAAAAACAGCAAGTCCAAATGCAACTGCGGTAAGCCAAAGTGCTCCAGCAGTTCAACCTGCTCCGGTACAACCGGCAGTAGAGGCACCTGCTCCGACTGTGTCTGAAACAGTACCTGCTCCGATAGCAGCACCTGCAACAGAAGAAGCTAAAGTAGGTGGCGATGCAAGTGATATTCTTGCAATGATTCGCTCACGTCAGCAAGGTTAATAAAGAAAACATATCTCCGGGCTTTATGCTCGGAGGTTACTTTCTAGCTTTTTATTAGGAGAAACAATGGCTAAATCATTTGATGTTAGCAAGTTCCGTAAGGACTTGACTAAGAGTATCTCAGGCATGAGTACTGGATTTAACGATCCTACTGATTGGATCAGTACAGGATCATATGCACTAAACTATCTTATCTCAGGAGACTTTCACCGAGGTGTTCCACTAGGTAAGGTTACTGTGTTTGCAGGTGAATCAGGAGCAGGTAAGAGTTATTTCTGTTCAGGTAACATTGTAAAACATGCACAGGATCAAGGTATTTTTGTAGTCTTAATTGACTCAGAAAATGCACTTGACGAAAGCTGGCTACAAGCATTACAAGTTGACACTAGTGCAGAGAAACTTCTCAAGCTAAACATGTCAATGATTGATGATGTAGCAAAAACTATCTCAACATTTATTACAGACTATCGTGCTATGGATGAAGAAGACCGTCCTAAAGTATTGTTTGTAGTTGACTCGTTGGGTATGTTGCTAACACCTACTGACGTTGATCAGTTTAACAAAGGTGATATGAAAGGTGATATGGGTCGTAAGCCTAAAGCACTAACTTCATTAGTCCGTAATACTGTTAACATGATTGGCTCACTTAACGTAGGCTTAGTATGTACTAACCACACTTATGCATCGCAGGATATGTTTGATCCAGATGATAAGATTAGTGGCGGCGCAGGCTTTATCTATGCATCAAGTATTGTTGTTGCAATGAAAAAGATGAAGCTAAAAGAAGATGAAGACGGCAATAAGATCTCAGAAGTTATGGGTATACGTGCTGGTTGTAAAGTAATGAAGACTCGCTATGCAAAACCGTTTGAAGGTGTGCAGGTTAAGATTCCTTATGAAACTGGTATGAATCCGTACAGCGGTCTAGTTGAATTGTTTGAGAAGAAGAACTTGTTAGTTAAGCAAGGTAATCGACTCAAGTATATTGACTTAGACGGCACAGAACATCTTGATTACCGTAAACAGTGGCTCGGCCCTAAACTTGATATGGTTATGTCACAATACGCAGAAAAAATTAAACCTGTGGTAAATATCGACGAAGTTGATGAAGAAGAAACTGTTGATCAAATCGAGGAGATACACGAAAATGGATGAAACCCAAATTGTTGATGTATGGACAGTATTTAAAGAATACTTAGATAAAAAACATATTCATACTGCTGCTGAAAGGTATGTTGATTTACTTTGTGATATAGGAGTTAAAGAAGAAACTTTACACGAAGTAATAGGGTCCGATAGTGAACTAGATGATGCTATTTGTTATTATCTAGATATGGATAAAGACGATCAAGACGAAGACACTGACGACGAATACGAGGATTAATAATGGGCTGGTATTCTGAAGTTTCAAGAGACGTATCAAAAATTCCTTCTGCTATTGCATACTTTGAAGATCAATTAATTGAAGCCAAAGGTGAAATAAAATTAAAAGGAAACGTTGAACGAGCAGCTGCAGAAATGCCAGGCATTGTTGAACATCGATTCAACCAACTTCAAGAAATTGAAGCAATCCTACACTACTTAAATATCGAGCTACGTAGATTGCGTAGCTCGTTTTTTAAGAAATATTTAGAAAATTACCAACGAGCTCTGTCAAGCCGTGACGTTGAAAAATACGTAGACGGTGAGGCAGACGTTGTTGACTATGAAAAGATTATCAACGAGTTTGCACTAATGCGTAACAAATGGTTAGGTGTTCTTAAAGGACTTGACCAGAAGCAATGGCAGATAACTAATGTTGTAAAGTTAAGAGTAGCAGGAATGGAAGATGCTAGTATCTAATGAACCATTAATAGTTGGGATAAAAGGTAGCTTTGATGCTCAAAATTTATTATTTGTTCCCAATTTACCTAATTTTAAAATAGTAGAAAGTTTAGATGATCCGTTAGTACAAAGTGCTGATGGGTATATGCAAACTAATATATATAAATTTTCAACTCCAAAATTAAAAGATCAGTTTGATTTTATTAAAGAATCAGGCAAACCTTTTTTAGTATATGAAAGTCCTGTATTTCGTAGGGGCACAACAGCATTACAAGATAAGAATCCACTGTTTATGCAACGTGTAGGCTGGAATCATTTTATGCGACAGGGAATATTTTGTAATGAAAATAGCCCGCCGGATAGATTTAACCAAATACAAAAAGACCAAAACATAGAAATAAAGCCTTGGAGAGCAAAGGGTGATTACATATTATTCATTTTGCAAAAACCCAATGACAGTAGTTTAGAACAAGTACATAAAGTTTGGGGGAATAATTATTGGGATTACGTAGTTGATTGCTTAAAGCATATACGCAAGCACACTGATATGCCTATTGTTCTTAGAGGGCATCCAAAAGCAAACAAAAGTAGATCAATAGCTGCAGGTATTGCAACAAAAGAAGGAATACCCAACGTAACGCATACTACTAATTACGATACAGACACAATTGCAAACGGTGGGAGGGGACTACAAAAAGACCTTGACAACGCCTGGGCAGTAGTTGGAACAACTAGTAATACCCTTATTGAAAGTGCGTGTTTAGGTATTCCTACATTTGCATTAGATGACACTGCAATGGCTTGGCCAGTATGCCAACCTAATTTATCGTATTTAGAAAACCCCAAATTAGATATACCACGAGAGCAATGGTTATATGATCTAGCTTGGACACAATATTATTTTAATGAGCATAAATCGGGGTTTGCCTGGAACAGACTTAAGCCTTATTACTTTTCTTAAATAAACTACGTATATAAATACTAGCGGAGAACCTTTATGCAAACAACATTATATCAAGACTGGACTATATTGTCTGGCGATACTACTCTACGCAGAGCACTAAAAAAAGAACGAAAAACAGAAGTTGTTGATTATCAGTATGAACAACTTAACACAGCAATATCGTGTTGCAAGCAATTTAGGACAGCAATTGATGTAGGAGCAAACTACGGCGTAATGTCATACCATATGTCAAAAAGATTTACTAACGTGCATGCATTTGAAATTGAACCTAACGTTTATAACTGCTTAGAAACAAATGTAAAACACTTTAAGCTAGATAATGTACAAACACATGCATGCGGGCTTGGTAATAAAGAGCAAACTGTTTCACTGACTTACATCGGCAATAAAGAGAAATCTAACTCACAGCCCTACAAAGGAACAAGTACATTTGGCACACATGTTACTCCCGATTCAAGCGGTGATATCTTAGTAAAAACAATGGATAGTTTTTCATTTACGGATGTTGATTTTATTAAAATGGACGCTGAAGGGTTTGAGCCACTTATTATAAATGGTGGCATTGATCTAATAGCAAAATATAAGCCTGTAATACTATACGAATGCAAAGGGCACGAAACTAGATACGGCTATGCAAAAGACGAAGTTGGTCAACAATTAAAGAAGTTTGGCTATGTCAAAATAGCAGATGCAGGTAACAAAAAAAACGCAATTATAGGTGTGATAAATTAAATGAAACAAGTATATAATTATTGGATGCCAGATAGCGATAATCATTTTCATAGGATGATTACTAAGCGTATTAAAAATGGTGGACCAGCTGAATATCAAGACGATGTTAGAGATGCTGCTTACCAATACGTTACAGATTTTGATCTTGCAATTGACGTTGGAGCAAATGTAGGGCTATGGGCAAAGCCATTAACTGAAAAATTTAAACAAGTTCTTGCTTACGAACCTATGCAACAAGTATACGAATGCTTAGAACTTAATGTAAAAGACTTGCCAGTGCAAATTAATTCTTTTGCATTAGGAAGTGTTAATGATAAAGTTACTATGGAATTTGATAAAGACAATACCGGTAATAGTTATGTTTCTGATATCGGTACTGGCAACATAACTATTAAACGCATGGATGATTTAAATTTGCCTAAATTTGGATTATTAAAAATTGATTGTGAAAGACACGAGTTAGAAGTGTTAAAAGGTGCAACAGAAACAATTTTAAAATACAAACCCATCATTGTATGCGAGCAACATCCTGACACAAATGAGTGTGCTGGAGAGTATATAAAATCATTAGGTGCAAAAGAATTAACTAATGTTAGAAAAGATTATATCTTTGGCTGGTAATTTCTTTAATACCAGGATTCTTAACTAGTCATAAACTGCGTATATAAATACTTATATGAGCAAAGTTGTATTAGTTACGGGCGGATTTGACCCACTTCATAGTGGACATATTGAGTATTTTAAAGCTGCCAAACAATTAGGCCAAAAGCTAATAGTTGGTGTAAATTCAGACGAGTGGCTTACCCGTAAAAAAGGTAGACCATTTATGCCATTTACAGAGCGTGTTAATATTCTTAAAGAACTTGCTTGTGTTGATAAAGTTATTGGGTTTAATGACGAAGATGACAGTGCTTGTCATGCAATCTTTCATACACTTAGTACACATGACAGCAGTACAACAGTTATATTTGCTAACGGTGGTGACAGAACAAATACAACAACTCCCGAATATAAAATTTATCATGATTATCCTCACGTAGAGTTTGCATTCTCAGTTGGTGGAGAAGATAAAAAAAATTCTAGTAGTTGGATTTTAGAGGAATGGAAAAATCCTAAAACTATACGTGCTTGGGGATGGTATCGAGTTCTTGACAACCAAATAGGTTATAAAGTTAAAGAATTAGTTATTGCACCAGGAAAAAGTCTAAGTAATCAGCGACATTTTAAAAGAAGTGAACATTGGTATGTACTTAAAGGAGAGTGTGCGTTAACTACAGAATGGGACGATCGGGTAACAACGTCTTTACTAACTGAACTAACATCTGGGTATGCCATCGGACAACAAGTGTGGCACCAAGCATCTAATAATACTAAAGATCTATGCCATATACTTGAAGTACAATATGGGGAAGAATGTGTGGAGGAAGACATTGAACGAAGATAATAACCTAATACCGTTAAAGATATTTATAGGATACGATACAAGAGAAGATATTGCGTATGAAGTATGCAAACAAAGTATACTTGATACGGCATCTGTTCCTGTTGAAATTATTCCTTTAAAATTAAAAGAATTAAGAAAATCCGGATGGTACACTAGAGATGAAGACCAACTAGGAAGTACTGAATTTACATTTAGTCGTTTTATGATTCCGTTTCTTACAGACTATACTGGCTGGGCATTATTTATTGATTGTGATTTTATTTTTAAAAGAGACATCGTACATCTATTTGAACAAAAAGATGACAAGTATGCAGTAATGTGTGCTCATCATGATTATACTCCTAAAGATGGAGAAAAGATGGACGGGCAAGCACAATTACCGTACCCAAGAAAAAATTGGTCAAGTATGGTTTTATGGAACTGTGGACATGCAACTAATAAGACCGTAACATTATCATTAATTAATGATCCTAAAACATCTGGAGCATACCTTCATAGATTTTCCTGGATACCCGATAGTCTAATAGGAAAAATAACTCATAAATGGAATTGGTTGGTTGGTTGGTACAAAGAACCTCAAGATGGTATTCCGTGGGCATTGCACTATACTGAAGGCGGCCCTTGGTTTGAAGGATTTGAAGATTGTGAATATGCGTTAGATTGGGTCCAAGTAGAAAGAAATTTCTATAAAAATCAAATAACCAAACTTGAAGAAACTATTAAAAATAATAACAATCGAAGAATAAATGTTAGCGATTTAACACTTAGTGACCATGCTAAAAAATTATTAGAAGCAACACTTCATGAGTTAGTAGATCCTTCTGGAACAATATACACTGACGCTAAAGACACTATAATAAAAATAAAGGAGGAAGCAATGGGAAATAAAGTTGCTGCAATGAATAATTGGGGAGCAAAGCCCGAAACTAGTACTCGTGCACCAAAAGGACTGTATGACCCTTATTGTGAAAATTTTATTTTAGGAAGTGGCGGAATTGTAAGCGAATTTGCTAGAGAAGTAAAATCCGATAACACATTAGTAATACGTGGGTTAGGTGGAGGCGGCCAAAAAGCTATAAAACATTGTTTGGAAAATAATAGAGATTTTTATGCAATTGATACAGGCTATATTCAACCCGGTCCTAGGAAAGAATATCATCGAGTCACAAAAAATAATTTACAAAATTTAGAATTAATTCACAATCGCCCGCATGATAGATTATCAAAACTAGGTTGGCGTCCTACTAAATTTAAAAAAGACAACGGAGAAAATATTTTAATATGTCCGCCTAGTGCAAAAGTAATGAAATTTTACGGCCAAGATGCTGACGCCTGGATTGATAATGTGTTAAATGAACTTCCAAAGTACACTGATAGGCCTATTGTAGTAAGAACAAAACCTTCAAGTAGAAGAGAACGTACTACATTTAATACTATCTACGATGCGTTAGATGAGGCATATTGCCTAGTAACATATAATAGTATTGCAGCTACAGAAGCATTATTAGTTGGCAAGCCGGTAATTGCATTAGCACCAAATGCTGCTCAGACATTATGTAATAAAAATCTTAATGAAATAGAAAATTTAAATTACCCTAGCTTAGATGAACTTGTTAATTTTGCAGCACACTTATCTTATTGTCAGTTTACTTCTAATGAATTACGTTCTGGATATGCTTGGAGTATTTTAAATGAAAGTAGTTAGTTATTTAAGATCAGTTCCTGGCAAAAATGACAATCCTCAGAAAGAAAAATTATTAGTTGATTTTGCAGCTGGGGTTAATGCAGCTGGAGACACTGGCATTGTTCATCATCATGATAACTTAATTGAATGTGATGCAGCAATGATACAAGGTTGGGTATATTCTAAGATTGTTACTCCGCATTTACGATTAAGAGATTCAGTTATAAGATCTCAGAAAGAGTACAACAAACGCACAATAACAGCTGATGCAAATTTGTTTTTATTTCATGATCCGACAAATGCAAAAGGTGGATATTTAAGATATAGTTTTGATGGTATTTTTCCTACTACCGGAAATTATTGTGACAATAACGTTGACAGAAGTCGTTGGCAGAGTATATCAAAAACTTTAAATTTAACAATGACACCCTACACCAGACAAGGCCATCATATAGTTTTAATGTGCCAGCGCCAAGGCGGCTGGAGTATGAAGGGTCTAGACGTAGTAGAATGGATTGCAGATACAATAACACGCATTCAATCCTATACAGATAGAAAAATTGTTATAAGAAGTCATCCTGGTGATAAGTTAGCAGAAAAATATCTATCACCTACTATACCAAACCACCCTCTACTAAGATTTTCTAATATAGAATTAAGTCCACCAGGAAGATTGTTAGATGAAGATCTAAAAGGAGCGTGGGCAATAGTTAATCATAATAGTAGTGCCGCAGTAGGACCACTTATTAGAGGATATCATTGCTTTTTAACAGACTCAACTGATAGTCAATGTAAAGAAGTTAGTAATACAGATCTTAGTAAAATTGAATCGCCAGAGTATTTTGACAGACAACCTTGGCTAGAAAGAATTAGTATGTGCCATTGGTCTTTTGATGAATTAAGGTCCGGCATTTGTTGGAAACACATGAGAGAATATATATAATGGAAATTACAGTATTAACAACATTTCATAAACCAGGTTTAGACAAATACGGACAACGTATGATTGATAGTTTTGCATCTAATATTGATAAACGTATTAAATTGTTAGTGTATGCAGAAGATTGCTCGCCAGTAAATCCAAACCCAAAACAAATTACAATATTAAATGCAAAGGAAGTATTGCCTAAACTAAATGCGTTTAAATCAACATGGGGACATGTTCCTAAAGCTAATGGCGACATTACTAATGAGCCACAGCGCCACACACGTCGCGATTGGATGAAGAAATTCAAGTGGGACGCAGTTAGGTTCGCTAATAAAACATACGCTGTGTATGACGCTGTACAGCGTTCTAAGGACTGGTGTGTATGGATGGACGCGGATACATTTGTGCATAGCCCCTGGACGTATGAAGACTTTGCAGAACAATTACCTAATGAAAGTTGGATCACATATGTAGGCAGAGGCAAAGGATCGCAAACATGGCCAGAGTGTGGCTTCTACGGATTAAACTTAAATCATCCTGTGTGCCACGAGTTTCTTAAAGAGTTTGAAAGAGTATACGAAGAAGCAGACAACGGAATATTCTTGTTAGACGAATGGCATGACAGTTATGTGTTTGGGAGTATATTAAACAATATGAAATTACAATTTCCTAATGCACACGACTATAGTGCTGAGATGTATCTGCGTGAAGCAAAGTCAGGCGGCGGTGGACATCCGTTGATTAACGGCGTACTAGGTAAATGGATTGACCATATGAAAGGTGGACGCAAGGAAGCAGGTAAGTCTCAAAAGAAAGATATTATGGTTAACAGAACAGAAGATTATTGGAGAGAAATTTAAATGGTTGATATAGACGAACATTTAGGCGGCGGTGAAGGACGTTGTTGGACAGACGAAGGATGTTTAGATTGGGCAATTAACAATCTAAACATAAAAAGTATGATTGATATTGGATGTGGACAAGCCTGCCAAGTAGAACTTGCAAGAGAGAAAAATTTACGTGCTATAGGAGTTGAAGGTGATCCGCGATGTATAAAAGAAGATTTGCAAATACAGTTTGACTTTAGTAAAGGTAAATTTTCAATTGAAGAAAAGTTTGACCTTGCTTGGAGTGTAGAATTTTTAGAACATGTATACGAAGAATTTATTCCAAACTATATGACGGCATTTCAAGCAGCAAAATATGTAATTTGTACACATGCACCGCCAGGTAAAAAAGGATATCATCATGTTAATTGTAATACAAAAGAATATTGGATAGACATATTTGATCAATATGGGTTTGACTTTAATGAAAAGTTAACCAATAAAGTTAGAACTTCTACAACAATGGGAAAAGCCTTTATGAGAAAATATGGCTTAGTCTTTATTAACCGGAACAATGAAAGTTAGTTTATGGACATCTTATGGCGCACTTAATAGTAGACCTATCTTTGATGCTTTTGAACACAGTCTTATATCTGCTGGGTGGACTGTTTCTCATAATGATGCTAGTGCCGATGTTAATGTTATTTGGAGTGTGTTGTTTAATGGACGAATGGGAAGAAACAAGGAAGTCTGGCAACAAAACAAACCAACCATAGTATTAGAAGTTGGAGGCATTAAACGAGGCACAACTTGGAAGGTAGGATTAAATGGGATTAATAGAAGTGCTTACTTTGGGCCCGATAATAATAACGATGATCGCCATCGTCTACTCGGTCTATCGTTAAAGCCTTGGCGTACTAGTGGAGAGTTTATTCTTA
>Ga0307488_10000017_pt1 | contig 131334 bp, 129 predicted proteins | sample SB02metaG_FD_202248 | JGI IMG/M metagenome (GOLD analysis project Ga0307488, IMG submission 202248) | Sea-ice brine microbial communities from Beaufort Sea near Barrow, Alaska, United States - SB 0.2 | ecosystem: Environmental > Aquatic > Marine > Coastal | place: USA: Alaska | collected...
GCCCCAAAAGCAGAAGCCCCTAAAGCAGAAGCCCCAAAAGCAGAAGCCCCTAAAGTAGAGGAAAAAAAGGACTAAATTATTCAAAGTAATAAAATGTTAAATGTTAGAATCTTTTCTCTTTATCCAGATTTATTTCCAGGACCACTGGATATAGGTCTTTACAAAAAAGCGAGGAGAAAAAAAATATGGTCTTTAGAGATAATAAATATTAGAGATTACTCTAAAGACAAACATAAAACAGTCGATGATACTCCATACGGAGGTGGAAACGGCATGCTAATGAGAGCAGATATTGTTGGTGATGCTTTAGATAAAAAAATTGGAAAAAAAAAAAATGAAAAAACTATTTATTTATCACCTAGAGGAAAACAGTTTAACCAAACAATTGCCAAGAAATTTAGCAAGTTGAAAAATTTAAATATTATTTGTGGACATTTTGAAGGAATAGACCAGAGAGTTTTAGAGACGAGAAATATTGAAGAAATAAGTTTAGGAGATTATATTTTATCAGGTGGAGAAACAGCCTCATTCACTTTTCTTGATGCTATCATTCGTTTATTGCCCGGTGTTTTAGGTAATAAATTTTCAATAAAGGAAGAAAGTTTTGAAAATTATTTGTTGGAATACCACCAGTACACAAAACCCCAAAAATGGGAAAAAAAAACACCTCCAGAAGTACTTTTATCAGGAGATCATGCTAAAATTAAGGGGTGGCGTTTAGCTCAATCTGAGGCTATAACACGTCGCCTGAGACCAGATTTATGGCAAAAATACATAAGTAAAAAAAAAAATGAAAAATATTGAAGATATAAATAAGGCAACAATTACAAAAATTCTCGCAACTAAAAAAATCACAGATTTTAGTCCAGGAGACACTATAAAAGTTGGCGTTAAAATTGTTGAAGGAAAAAAAGAACGTATTCAATATTTCGAAGGAGTCTGTATTGCAAAAAAAAACAGAGATATTAACTCATCATTTACAGTAAGAAAAATTTCATTTGGAGAAGGTGTGGAGAGAACGTTTGCTTTATATAGTCCTGTTGTTGATTCAATTAAAGTCGTTAGATCAGGTAAGGTCAGAAGAGCTAAACTTTACTACCTAAGAGATAGAACAGGTAAATCCGCAAGAATAGCTGAAAAAATTAAAAAGAAGATCGGTGTTGATATAGTTGCGAAAATAGATAAAAATATTAATCTCAATGAGCAACAAGTAGAACAAGTTGCCACACAATCTAAGAAAGAAACTCCAGAGAAAACAAAGCCTGCGAGCAAAGAAAATAAATAATTTTTTTCAATGTCCAAAACATTATACGACAAGATCTGGGAAGATCATATGGTTCATCAGCAGAGCGATGGTACCGAACTATTATATGTTGATAGACATTTAATTCATGAAGTAACAAGTCCTCAAGCCTTTGAAGGATTAAGAATAAATAAACGAAAAGTAAGAAGACCTGATCTAACTTTAGCAGTAGCTGACCATAATGTTCCTACAACAGATCGTTCTAAAGGTATAATAGATGAAGAATCTAGAATACAAGTTGATACGTTAAGAAATAACTGTAAAGAATTTTCTGTAGAATTATTTGACATGAATGATAAGAGACAAGGTATCGTTCATATCATTGGACCCGAACAAGGTTTTACACAACCAGGTACAGTAATTGTTTGTGGAGATAGTCATACCGCAACACATGGAGCGTTTGGCGCTCTTGCTTTTGGTATTGGCACCTCAGAGGTTGAACATGTTTTAGCCACTCAAACGTTAATACAAAAAAAATCTAAAAATTTTAGAGTAAATGTTAATGGAAAATTACCTTTAGGTGTTACTGCAAAAGATGTCATTTTAAAAATTATTGGAACAATAGGGACAGCCGGTGGAACAGGTTATGTTATTGAATTTGCAGGTGAGATTATTAAAAATCTAAGCATGGAAGAAAGAATGACCGTTTGTAATATGACTATAGAAGCTGGAGCTAGAGCGGGCTTGATTGAACCAGACCAAAAAACATTTGATTATTTAAAAGGAAAACCGAAATCTCCAAAAGGAGAGAAATGGGACAAAGCTTTAACATTTTGGAAAACACTTTATTCAGACAAAGATTCTAAATTTGATAAAGAAATTAATATTAACGGAAGTGACATTGATCCTTTAGTAACTTGGGGAACCTCTCCGCAGGACGTAGCATCTGTCGTGGGAAATGTTCCTGATCCTGAAAAAGAAACTGATAAAGAGCGAAAAGCAGCTATGTATAGATCTTTACAATATATGGACTTAAAACCTAATTTTAAAATTAGTGATATTAAAATAGATAAGGTTTTTATTGGAAGCTGTACCAACGGTAGAATAGAGGATTTAAGAAATGCGGCAAAAATAGTAAAAGGCAAAAAAGTTGCAAAAACTGTTAGTGCTATGGTAGTGCCCGGATCTGGATTAATTAAAGATCAAGCGGAACAAGAAGGGTTAGACAAAATATTTATCGAAGCAGGTTTTGAGTGGAGAGAGCCAGGTTGTTCAATGTGTTTAGCAATGAATGCAGATAAATTAAACCCTAAAGAAAGATGTGCATCTACCTCAAATAGAAATTTCGAAGGAAGGCAAGGTCGTGGAGGAAGAACACATTTAGTTAGTCCAGCTATGGCAGCAGCAGCAGCAATTGATGGCTGTTTAACAGATGTAAGAAAATTTCAATAATATGGATAAATTTACTAATCTAAAAAGTATACCAGTGCACATACCACTCTTAAATATCGATACCGATATGATTATTCCAAAACAGTTTTTAAAAACAATCAAAAGAACTGGTTTAGGTAAAAATTTATTTTATGAGATGAGATATGACGAAAAAGAAAATTTAATAGAAGATTTTATTTTAAATAAAAAACCCTTTAACGAGTCAAAAATTCTTTTAGCTGGGAAAAATTTTGGATGTGGTTCTTCTCGGGAGCATGCCCCTTGGGCATTATTAGATTTTGGCATTAAATGTATAGTAGCACCTAGCTTTGCAGATATTTTTTACAATAATTGTTTTAAAAATGGAATCCTTCCAATTGTTTTGAATGAAAAAAAAATTCAAGAATTAGCTGAATATTCAAAAAGAGAAACAAGTATTGAAATTAAAATAGAAACACAAGAAATTTCATATGGAAACAAAACCGTTAAATTTGATTTAGACTCTTTTAAAAAGAAGTGTTTAATAGAGGGTATAGATGATATTGCGCTATCACTAGAAAAAATTACGAGCATTCAGAATTATGAAGATAAAATTAAAGGCAATAAACCTTGGTTAACTAATAATGATTAAAATAAAACAAAGAAAAATTCTATTATTACCAGGAGATGGCATTGGTCCAGAAGTTATCAATGAGGTAAGAAAAGTTTTAGAGTGGTTAAATATTAATAAATCTTTAGATTTTGAAATTGACGAAGATTTAGTGGGTGGTTCCTCTTACGAAAAACACAAAATTCCTATTACTGACGAAGTTTTTTATAAGGCTCTTGAAAGCGAAGCAGTTATTTTAGGTGCTGTTGGGGGTCCTAAGTGGGACAATTTAGAATTTGCAAAAAAACCAGAGCGAGCACTTTTAAAACTTAGAAAAGAATTAAAATTATTTGCCAATTTAAGGCCTGCAATATGCTTTAGGCAGTTAGTCGATGCCTCAAGTTTAAAACCCGAAATTATATCAGATTTAGACATAATGATTGTTAGAGAGCTAACAGGAGGGATTTATTTTGGCGAACCGCGAGGAATAGTTCCAATTGAAAATGGAGAACGTAAGGGTATTAACACGCATACATATACTACTAGTGAGATTCATAGAGTAGCAAGAGTTGCTTTTGAGCTTGCTAAAAAAAGAAAAAATAAAGTTACATCTTGTGAAAAATCAAATGTAATGGAAGCTGGACAACTTTGGAAAGAAGAAGTCCAAGTATTACGAGACAAAGAATTTAAAAAAGTAGAACTTAAACATATGCTAGCAGACAATTGCGCGATGCAATTATTGAGAGATCCTAAGCAATTTGATGTGATTGTAACTGATAATTTATTTGGTGATATGCTATCTGATGAAGCGGCTATGTTAACAGGGTCACTAGGGTTACTTCCTTCCGCATCTTTAGGAGCTAAAGATAAAAACGGCAAAATGAGGTCAATGTACGAACCTGTACATGGTTCTGCGCCTGATATAGCAGGCAAGGGTGTGGCTAATCCAATTGCCAGTATTTTAAGTCTATCGATGGCGCTGAGATATTCTTTAGATCTTGAAACTGAAGCAAAATCACTAGACCTAGCCGTTCAGCAAGTATTAGATGACGGGCTTAGAACCAAAGATATTATGTCAGTTGGAAAAAAAGAAGTCGGCACATCGGTTATGGGTGATGCAATTATAGCTAAATTAAAATAAGCTATTAAAATATGAATTTTGCAATAGTTGGGGCAACAGGAAATGTAGGTCGCAAAACAATTGAAATCTTAGAAAAATCAAAAATTAAAATTAATAATCTTTTTTTAGTTGCCTCCAAAAGAAGCGCAGGAAAAAAAATATCTTTTAAAAGAAAAAAAATTAAAATTGAAGCATTAGAAAATTATGATTTTTCAAAAGCGAACATAACTTTTTTTGCTGCAGGGAGTGCTATAGCTAAAAAATGGGTTCCTATTGCTGCTAAACAAACTATTGTAATTGATAATTCCAAACACTTTAGAATGAATAAAAATATTTCTTTAGTGGTGCCTGAAGTAAACGAGAAAGTTTTAAAAAATTATAAAAAAACTAATATCATTGCCAACCCTAATTGCTCCACAATTCAATTAGTTGTGGCTTTAAAATCATTACATGATAAATTTAAAATTAAAAGAGTTGTAGTTTCGACATATCAAGCGGTATCGGGTGCAGGAAAAGCATCCATGGATGAATTATTTAGTCAAACAAAAAATTTTTTAAACGGTAAAAATATTAGATCAAAAAATTTTACTAAACAGATAGCTTTTAATCTTATTCCTCAAATCGATGAATTTATAAAAGATGGGTACACAAAAGAAGAATGGAAGATGGAAAATGAAACAAGAAAGATTCTTGACCCAAGCATAAAAATGACAGCCACATGTGTTAGAGTTCCTGTCAAAACATCACATTCAGAGTCTGTAAATGTTGAATTTAAAAAAGTTTATAATATGCAGAAAGTTAAAGCTTTATTAAAAAAAGCACCTGGTTGTAAAGTTATCGACACACAAAAAAACGGTGGATACATAACACCTTTTGATGCAGAAGGAAGTTATTTGACTTATATTTCTCGAATTAGAAAAGACAACTCAAACAAAAAAGCTTTAAATTTATGGGTTGTTTCAGATAATTTGCTTAAAGGTGCTGCGTTAAATACAGTTCAAATTGCCGAAGCTTTAATAAGAAAATATATTAAATAAAATGTACGAAAAAAATCCTTTATCACCTCATCTACAAATTTATAGGTGGCACATATCTTCGCTACTCTCAATATCACATAGAATTATTGGAGTAGCAAATAGTATAGCTATAACATTAATTTGTTTATGGACTATTTATTTGCTTCTAGGTGAAGAAAGTTATGAAGTTATAAAATTTTTTTTTCAATCTTCTTTTGGTAAATTGCTTATTATAAGTTTGAGTTGGTCATTCAGTTTTCACATACTAAATGAAATAAGACATTTAATCTGGGACTTGGGCTACGGTTTTGATTTAAAAATTTCAAAAATTACTGGAATAATAACTATAATTGGTTCTTTAGTTTTAACTGTTTTAATTTATTTATTTGGAAAGAATCTTATTTAGTATGCATCATTCTACGAAAAAATGGTTAGTAACAAAATGTAGTTCAGTAATTTTAATTCCATTGATGTTATGGTTTATAGTTAATTTAACATCAATATATGATGAAAACTATGTTGAACTTATCAATTTTTTTTCTAAAACTTCATCAAAAATCTTGTATTCTTTGTTTCTAATTGCTGCTTTTTCTTTTTTTAGCTTAACGATTAGTGAGGTATTTGAAGATTATGTTAATAATGAAAAAATTAAAAATGTCGCAACTAAAATACTGTATGTATTTGCTATAGTAATGCCATTAATAACAATATTAAGTTTATTTAGGTTAAATTAATGAGTTCTTATAAAATTATAGATCATGAATACGATGTTGTAGTTCTTGGAGCAGGTGGCTCAGGATTAAGAGCTGCAGTAGGCTTATCAGAAGCAGGATTAAAAACTGCATGCATCTCAAAAGTTTTTCCAACTCGAAGTCACACGTCAGCTGCCCAAGGTGGTATATCTGCTGCCTTAGGAAACATGGGTGAAGATGATTGGCGATGGCACATGTACGATACCGTTAAAGGTGCTGACTGGTTAGGCGATCAAGATGCAATAGAATATTTATGTAAAGAAGCTCCAAGAGCAGTTGTTGAGCTTGAGAGGTATGGAGTTCCTTTTAGTAGAACCGAAGATGGTAAAATTTATCAAAGACCATTCGGCGGAATGACAAAAAATTATGGCAATGGGACTGTACAAAGAACTTGTGCAGCAGCAGATAGGACAGGTCATGCTATTCTTCATACGCTTTATGGACAAGCTTTAAAGCATAATACAGAATTTTTTATAGAATATTTTGCTTTAGATTTAATAATGAAAAATGGTGAATGCAAAGGTGTCATTGCTTGGAATTTAATAGATGGGACTATTCATAGATTTCGATCACATATTACAATTATTGCTACTGGTGGCTATGGAAAAGTATATCAAACAGCAACCTCAGCACATACTTGCACAGGAGATGGAAATGCAATGGTTTTAAGAGCAGGTCTACCACTTCAAGACATGGAATTTGTTCAGTTCCACCCAACAGGAATATACGGTGTTGGAACCTTAATAACAGAGGGAGTGAGAGGAGAAGGTGGATTTCTTGTAAATAGCGAAGGTGAAAGGTTTATGGAAAGATACGCACCTAATGCTAAAGATTTAGCTTCAAGAGATGTTGTAAGTAGATCGATGGAAATAGAAATAAATGAAGGGCGTGGTGCAGGAAAAGACAAAGACCATATTTATTTACATTTAGATCATCTCGATCCTAAGGTTATAGAAGAAAGACTTCCTGGCATATCTGATGCAGCTAAAACTTTTGCCAATATAGATGTGAATAAACAACCGATACCTGTTGTACCTACAGTTCATTATAATATGGGAGGAATACCTACAAACTATAAAGCAGAAGTTTTAACGCTTAATGGTTCAGAAAAAACGGTACCAGGTTTAATGGCTATTGGGGAAGCAGCCTGTGTTTCTGTACATGGAGCTAATAGACTTGGCTCAAACTCTTTAATAGATCTTGTTGTTTTTGGAAGATCTGCTGCAAAAAGAGCAGCTGAACTTGTTAAACCAGGAACGCCACATGAAGAAGTTTCTCAAAGTGAAACAGATAAGTGCCTAGATAGATTTCATAAAATACGTAATTCAAACGGTAACACGAAGGCATCAGATCTTAGATCTTCAATGCAGAAAACCATGCAGACGAGATGCGCAGTTTTTAGAACTGAAAAAACTTTAAAGCAAGGTATTGACGAGATAAGAAAGCCTCTTGAGGGCATGAATGATCTGACTGTTCAAGACAAATCATTAATATTTAATACCGATCTAGTTGAAACTTTAGAATTTGATAATTTAATTAGTCAGGCTCTAACAACTATGGACTCAGCATACCATAGAAAAGAAAGTAGAGGAGCCCATGCAAGAGAAGACTTTACAAAACGTGATGATAAAAGCTTTATGAAACACACTTTAGCCTGGCAAGATGGAGATAAAGTTACAATAAAATATAGAGATGTGCACGCTAGAACTTTAACAAATGATGTACAATATTTTCCACCTAAAGAAAGAGTTTATTAAAAGTGGTACAATTTAATTTACCTCAAAATTCTAAAATTCTTAAAGGTAAATATTACGAAAATAAAACAAACTCTTCTAATTTAAAAAAAGTAAATATTTATAGATGGGACCCATCTGATGGTAGTAACCCAAGAATCGACACCTTCGAAGTTGATATGGATAGTTGTGGCCCAAAAGTTTTAGATATTCTTTTTAAAATCAAAAATGAGATAGATTCTACTTTAACTTTTAGAAGATCTTGTGCTCACGGGGTTTGTGGATCATGCGCCATGAATGTTGATGGTGTGAATACTTTATCGTGCATCAAATCTCACACTGATATTAAAGGTGAGTTAAATATTTATCCTTTACCTCATTTAAAAGTTATTAAAGATTTGATTGGCGATTTAAGTGGTCTTTATAAACAGTACGAATCTATTCAGCCTTGGTTAAAAACAATGCAAACAGGACAAGAAAAAAAAGAAATTTTCCAATCTGAAAAAGATAGATCAAAGTTAGACGGTTATTATGAATGCATACTTTGTGCTTGCTGTTCTACTTCTTGTCCCAGCTACTGGTGGAATGGAGACAAATATTTAGGACCAGCAGTGCTACTGCAAGCTTATAGATGGATAAACGATAGTCGTGACGAAGAAAAAAAAGAAAGATTAAAAAAAGTTGCTGACGAGCTTAAGCTATATAGATGCCACACTATTATGAATTGCACTAATTCATGTCCAAAAGGTCTGAATCCTGCAAAAGCCATAGGTTCAATTAAGAAAATGCTTGCAACAACCTAAAACCTTAATTATTCCATTATGCCTATGAACATCATTGAAAACTTTGTAAACGGAAAAAAGTTCTCAGGGAGTTCAAAGAGAACATCAAAAGTTTTTAACCCTGCAACAGGTGAGCAAACTGCTGAAGTAAAATTAGCTTCAACTAAAGATGTGGATATAGCAGTCCAGGCAGCCAAAATAGCATTCATTTCTTGGTCAAAAAAACCGCCTCTGCAAAGAGCAAGAGTGATGTTTAAGTTTAAGGAGTTAATAGAAAGAAATTTTGAAGATCTAACTAAAATTATAGTATCCGAACATGGAAAAGTATTTGATGATGCAAAAGGTGAAGTCACAAGAGGACTTGAGGTTGTAGAGTTCGCTTGCGGTATTCCACAATTATTAAAAGGGGAATTTACTGAAAATGTTGGAACAGATGTTGATAGCTGGTCTTTAAGACAACCATTAGGAATTTGTGCAGGTATTACGCCTTTCAACTTTCCAGCCATGGTCCCGATGTGGATGTTTCCAGTTGCTATTGCTTGTGGAAATACTTTTATTTTAAAACCATCAGAAAAAGATCCTTCTTGCCCAATAAGACTAGCAGAACTACTCTTAGAAGCAGGGCTGCCAGAAGGAGTTTTTAATGTTGTAAATGGGGACAAAGAAGCTGTTGATGCAATAATCAGTAATAAAGACATAGCAGCTGTTAGTTTTGTTGGGTCGACACCTATTGCAAAATATATTTATGAAAATTGCGCAAAAAAGGAAAAAAGAGTTCAAGCGCTAGGCGGAGCAAAGAACCACGCTGTAATTATGCCAGATTGCGATTTAGATCAAGCAGTTAATGGTTTGATGGGTGCAGCTTATGGTTCAGCTGGTGAAAGATGTATGGCTCAATCAGTTGCAGTAGCGGTCGGTGGAATAGGTGATAAACTAATTCAAAATTTATCTAAAAAGGTAGAAGCACTAAGAGTAGGTTCAGGCATGGATAAAAAATCAGAAATGGGACCACTAGTTTCAAAAGAACATTTAGAAAAAGTAAAAAGTTATGTTGATATTGGAGAAAAAGAAGGTGCAAAATTAGTTGTTGATGGAAGAAATTTAAAATTACAAGGCTATGAAAACGGCTATTATATTGGGGGCTGTTTATTTGATCATGTTAAAAAAGATATGAGAATATATAAAGAAGAGATCTTTGGTCCAGTATTATCGGTTGTGAGAGCAAAAGATTTTGAAGAGGCTTTAAAATTAGTTAACGATCATGAGTTTGGAAACGGTGTGACTATTTTTACTAGAGACGGTGATGTAGGAAGAACATTTTCGAGCAAAGTTCAAATAGGAATGGTTGGTATCAACATTCCAATTCCTGTACCTATGGCCTTTCATAGTTTTGGTGGTTGGAAAAGATCTTTATTTGGAGATCAACACATGCACGGCCCAGAAGGCGTTAGATTCTACACGAAATTAAAGACAATCACATCAAGATGGCCGTCTGGTTTAAGATCAGATCCAGAATTTGTGATGCCAACAATGAAATAAACAAAATGAGAAAAAAAATTTCACTTATAGGAGCCGGTCAAATTGGAGGAACTCTAGCTCATTTGATAGCTTTAAAGGAATTAGGTGATGTGGTTTTATTTGATGTAGCTGAAGGTATGGCAAAAGGAAAAGCTTTAGATATAGCACAATCATCTTCAGTAGATGGATTTGGTGTAGATATAAAAGGAACAAGCAACTATGAGGATACAAAAAATTCAGATGTAATAATTATAACGGCAGGCGTGCCCAGAAAACCAGGCATGACAAGAGACGATCTGCTTGAAATAAATTTAAAAATCATCAAACAAGTAGCAGAAGGAATCAAAAACACGTCACCAAAAGCTTTTGTTATTTGCATTACAAATCCTCTAGACGTAATTGTTATGGCTTTGCAAAAGTATTCTGGACTTCCAAAAAATATGGTTGTTGGTATGGCGGGAATATTAGATACATCAAGATTTAAATACTTTTTATCTCAAGAGTTAGAAGTACCAGTAAAAAAAATAAATTCATTGGTGCTAGGTGGACATGGAGACTCAATGGTCTCAATGTTGAATCACACAAAAGTAGATGGAAAATCAATTACAGATTTAGTCAAAGAAGGTAAATTAAATAAAGAGGTTTTAGAAAATATAGTTCAGAGAACTAAAGATGGAGGCGCGGAGATAGTAAAATTATTAGAGAAAGGATCAGCTTTTTATGCACCCGCTGCATCAGGTGTAGAAATGGCTGAGAGTTATTTAAAAGATTTAAAAAAACAACTGCCATGCGCAGCTTATCTTAATGGAGAGTATGGGGTTAAAAATTTATATGTAGGTGTACCGGTTATAATTGGCAAGAATGGCATAGAAAAAGTTGTTGAAATTAATTTAGATAAAAATGAAAAAAAAGATTTTGATCATTCAATTAGTGCGGTAAATGAATTATTTGATGCAGCAAAAAAAATTGATACTAAATTGTCTTAATTATTTGTTAAAATTACTCAAACTAAAAAATGTTGATTAAAGAAAAACTTAATTTAAAAAATTATTTACCTATAGTTATATTTTTTTTTGCATTATTGATTAATCAATTTTCTGGGAATAGAGGAATTTTTCCAATAGATAGTTTTAGCCATTTTGACATTGGTTACAGAATTTTAAATGGAGATCTACCATTTAGAGACTACTGGGCAGTTTCAGGTCCATTAATAGATCTATTCCAAGCCTTATTATTTTTAATTTTTGATATTAATTGGCAAATTTATTTACTAAATGCATCAATTTTAAATGGAATTATAGCTGTTTTAACTTATCAACTGCTTCTTAGTTTTAAGCTAAATGAAAAATTTAGTTTTTTTTACTCAATCTGTCTCGCAATATTAGCTTATCCAGTAAGCGGAACTCCTTTTGTTGATCTTCATTCTACCTATTTTTCGATTATTGCTATTTACATGCTTATTTTTGCTATCAAGACTGAGAAAACAGTATATTGGTTCCTTTTACCAATTTTTCTTGGTTTTGCTTTTCTAAGCAAACAAGTTCCAGCAACATATATTGGTTTTTCAATTATTTTATTATTAATTTATAATTCTATTTTTAATAACAAAAAAAAAAATTTTAATATTTTTTCTGCTTTAATAATATCATCAAGTATATTTTTTATCTTATTTTTAATTTTCTTTTATTTAAATAACATTAGTATTCAAATTTTTTTTGATCAATATATAAATTATCCAAAAGAAATTGGCAGCAATAGATATTCCAAACTTAATTATGATTTTAGAGCTATTATATTTGACTTTAAGTTTATTAATATAATTTTTTTATTTTTAATAGTTGTAAATTTTATTAAGATTGTTGAAAATAAAAAATTTTATAAAAAAATTAATTTTAAAGTATTTTTGATATTTTTTTTAACATTCTTAAGTCTCATTCATCACCAAGTACTTACGAAAAATCAAGAATTCATTTTTTTTTTAATACCTTTGTTTTCAGCATTTCTTCAAATAGAGTTGCATGACTTAAAACATAAGTTTAAAAAATATTTGATTTATTTAACACTTGCTATCTGCTTATTTGCTACATTTAAATACCATTTAAGATTTAATTTAGGAAAAAAATTTCACGAATTAAGCGATATAAATTTTGAAAATAGCATTAAAGGTTCAACACTAGATAAAAAATTCGAAGGTTTAAATTGGATAACACCAGGAAAAAATAAAAAAAAAGATGTGGAAAAAGAAATGATATTAATAAAAGAGATTATGTTAATCTTGAGAAATGATAATCAAAAAAAAATGTTATTTACTAATTATTCTTTTTTCTCAGTTTTATTGAATGAAAAAATGAACAGCCCCTCAAGGTGGTTTCCAGGAGACGACTCTGCTTTCCCAAAAAAGGAAAATAGTTTTTACAATGAGTATAAATTATTTTTAGCAAACCATATAAAAAATAATTCAATAATCAATATATACGTTATTTCCGATGTGTCCGAAGAAAATTTGCTAGACTACATTCCTTTAGAATGTTTCAACAAAACAAAACCTCACAACGATTTAGTGAAATTTGAAATTAACAGTAAATGTAAAAATTTATATAGAAATTAATTAGAAGAAATAAAACTAAATTCTTATTAGTTTATTTTTTTATATATAGCTAATATACATTTACCAAATTTATACCTAAGTATAAAATCAGCAACAACACTTATGGGAGTAAACAGTTTGTCCCAAATAAATATTTTTAATTTTGATGGATAAATTTCTTTCTTAAAAAAAAGTTTATTCAGATAATATAAAAAATAACCCATAGAATCTAGAAATTGAACACTAGATAATTCCAAATGTTTGAAGCCTGTTTTGAAAAAGTCTATTTTATATCTTCTAAAATGACCAACTGCTTTATCTAAATTACTATATATTTCTTGATGAGCGGGAACCATTATTATTAAAACACCATTTTCATTCAATTTGCTTGTAGCTTCCTTAATTTCTTCTTTGTCCTTTTCGATATGTTCGAGTACATGCAAATATATAATCGTGTCAAATTTTTCGTTAATATTATAAATATCTTTTTGAATAATTTTTACCCTAGCATCATTTTTGAAATTTTCTTTTAAGTCTAAAATATTCTTATTATCTAGTTCAGTTAGAGTTATTGATTTAGTTTCTGGACCTATATAGCCTTTAGTAAAACTTCCACAACCAGCACCTACTTCTAAAATATTTCCTTTTAGATTTTTTTTTATAAATTTTAAGCAATATTTTATATGAAAGTTAGCATTGTCAAATCTCTCTGTCACAACTTCTGGATAATTATTCATAATTATATTTACCTATTTAAATAATATAAAATCAGTTTTAATTAAAGTGTTTTTATTTCTCTTATAAATGAACTTAAGTCTATCGACGAATTTTTGTAATTTTTTATTTTAGTAAATAAAACCAATAAATTTAGAAATAAAATCAATGCAGACAATAAAAAAACAAATTTAAAAGTAAATATCTGAAAAGTAAATATTAATAACAAGGAACTTATAGCTACTCTATTGTAAAAAACTGAAATTATTCTTAGTGAGTGCTCTATCAGTTTTATAAAATTAACTTTTGAACTTTCAAAATATCTTTTTTGCCTGGAAGAATATATCTTTTTTATCTTACAATTTTTAATAACTGCAGCTGAGTGAGCATACCAAACATCGTTAAGGTTTAATTTTGTAAGGTTATTAGAGTTGAAACAGGTAAAATTTCCAAAAGATATCCAGTGAAATGTAAAAAAAAAACTTATGATTAAATGTAATTTATATGAAAACTTAATCAAAAAATTTTCTTTTCTGTCTATTCTATGCGACGTTACTACACAATCTAGATTTTTTTGCGCTATAGAAAACATCTGCTTAATTTCTGATGGATCATCTTCACCATCTCCATCCATTATTGTAATGTAAAAATTCTCATTTAGACTCTTCAAATAATTTAAACCAACACTTATAGATTTTTGACTACCTAAATTTTGATTCAATGATAAAACTTTTATTTCTTTAACTTTATCTAAATTATTACTTTTTATGTCAATTGCCTGAGTAGAGCAGTCATTTATGATTAATACTTTATATAAATCAGAATCATCTAAAGTTGCATTAATTTCACTTAATAATTTATTAAGAGATTTCCAATCATTATAGATTGGTATTATTATAACATTTTCAATCAATTTACTTATTATTGGTTTTTTCTAGTTCTGATTTTAATTTAATTAAAAAATTATTCAGTAGTTCCTTATCTTCAGAATTAATTAATATCTCTTTTTTAGTTGCATTATTTAATTCTTCTCTAATTTTATTCTTAAAGTGTTCGACCCCTTCTTTAGAAATTAAATTTGTATATTCTCTTTTAACTTGTTTCTTTATTAAACCAAAAGATAAATGAATTGCGAGAATAAATAATACAAAAATTAAAATTGATTTATAAAAAAATATTTTCATTTTAGATTTTTAAAAATTTCATAAATTATAACTCCCTCTACAACTAACTCATCAATCTTAACAAAATTATCAGGTATATTATACTTTTTATTTAAATTGGAATTAACTTCTGAGACATTATTCTTAAATATGAAATCTGCATTTTTATAATCTTGTCCAAGAATTTCAAAATTTGTTCTTAAATTAGAATCAATAGCTTCAAGACTCCTATGAAGTGGGGTGTGTGAGGCAATAGCTATTTTAACTTTTTGTCCCTTATAATCTGAGCTTAATTTTAGAAAAAAATGTTTTCCAGATATGCCATGATAATCACCTTCGAAGCTATTTTTTTTATTATCGCTAATTAGATCAGTAAAATAATAGCTTTGATATGGATGATAGCTCACTAGAGATATTATGTTATGGATAATTGAAGCAATAATAAAAAACAATACCAATTTTTTTTTAAAGATGTTTTTTTTGTATATAATTATAAAGTTATTAATTTGATAAACAGCAAAATAAATAATAAAAATATTTAAAAAATACACTAACCTCCAGCCATTATAAAAAGGTGAATTAAAGATAAGTAAAGTTAAATAAAAAGAAGTTAGTATTAAGAAAATTATAAAATCTTTCTGCTCCTTTTGCCCTCTCCAAAGGTCGTTATATATTTGCTTTTCTCTGATACCAATAAATCTTTTTATAAATCTTTTAGAGTAGAAAAAGTAGCCAAGCAAGAAAAGAGAGAACGTAATTACTGGCGTTGATATAAAAACCCAGATCAATAAGTAAGTCTCTGGAATATTTCTATTATTAATAAATTCATTATTAAAAAGTATTTTAATATTTGAACCAATCAAATCTTTCTCTAAAGAAAAAAATATATCTAAAAAATTAGTTATAGGGTTTGACCAAAGATAGGGAGAAAAAAAAATTACTAAACATATACAAGAGAATAAATAAAAAAAATAGTATTTTAAATAATTGTAAATATTTTTATTATAAAAACTTTTAATAATTAATACTAAAAAAAAGGTTATAGGTAAAAAAATTCCAAAAACTCTCAGATTAAATGCAATCGCACTAAATATTGAAAAAAAGATTATGTTTTTTAAATTTAGATTAACCGATGCTTTTAAAAGAAAATATAAGCCAATATTAAAAAAAGATAAAAATAATACATCTTTGTAAAAAAAACTATCTCCAAATATTCTAGGAGTAGTAATAAAAAGAATAGTTCCTGAAAGAGATAAAAAAAAATTATTAAATCTTTGGATTAGTATTTTGTAAAAGAAAAAAGAGCTTAGCAAAAAAATTAAAAAACTAAGCAAGTGTTTTAAATAATAAACATTTTCAATTTTTTCTATATTAAATAAAACTTCAATATAAGCTAACGGGAGATCAAAAATCACACCATATTTATTGTAGTAAGCAACCGATGAAAGTGTGTAGTCACTTACTTCCTTCATTTTAATTTCAGTTATTGCATTTATTTTTTCAAAGCTAAAAATCTGCGAGATATAATTGAGCCAATATAATCCATTCATTCTATGAAACTTTTCCTCTATGTGAATCCCAAAGTCTCTAAATGTTGATAAAACAGCTATGACTATAATGAAATAGGTTAAAAATAAAAAAATAGAATGACGATTTTTTATTTTATTTATCATTTACGTATTATTTTAGCATTGTTTAATTTATTTAAAACTTTTATCTGATATAAGATAAAAAAACTAAAAATGAATATTCACGAACATCAAGCAAAAGAATTACTTAACAAATTTGGGGCTCCAGTTTCTAAAGGAGTTGTTATATTTTCTTTAAATGAAATAGACGAGAAAATAAAACAATTAAATTCTAAAGAATATGTTCTAAAAGCTCAAATCCATGCCGGAGGCCGTGGTAAGGGAGGAGGAGTAAAATTAGTAAAAAATTTAGAGGAATTGAAGGTTCAAGCAAAAAAAATGTTTGGAATGAATTTAATTACACCTCAAACAGTTCCCGAAGGCAAAGAAGTAAAAAGACTATACATAGAAGAAGCATCAGATATATCAAAAGAACTTTACTTATCTTGTTTGGTAGACAGAGAAAGTTCAAAAATTGCTTTTATAAGCAGCACCGAAGGTGGAATGGATATTGAAAAAGTAGCAGCTGAAACGCCAGAAAAAATTATTACAAATAAAATTGATTTTAAAAACGAAGTTAATTCTGATGAAATAGAAAAAATAATAAAACCATTTAATTTTAATAGTGAACAGAAATTAACTGCACAAAAAATTATTAAAGCTCTTTATACAATTTTGATAGAAAAAGACGCCACTTTAATAGAAATTAATCCACTTATAGTTACTAAAAATGAGAAAATTGTATGTTTAGATGCAAAAATGAATTTTGATGATAATGCCTTATTTAGAAGACCAGATATTTTAGAATTACGAGATTTAAATGAGGAAGAACCAGCCGAAATAGAAGCGAGCAAACATGACTTAGCTTATATTAAACTTAATGGATCTATTGGATGTATGGTTAATGGAGCTGGATTGGCAATGGCAACTATGGACATAATAAAATTATACGGAGAAGAACCTGCAAACTTTTTAGATGTAGGAGGAGGGGCATCAAAAGAAAAAGTATCAGCAGCTTTTAAATTAATACTCTTAGATAAAAATGTTAAAGGAATACTAATAAATATTTTTGGCGGAATAATGAGGTGTGATGTAATTGCTCAAGGTGTGCTTGAAGCTGCAAAAGAAACTAATCTCAGCGTTCCTCTTGTTGTAAGATTAGCAGGTACAAATTTTAAAGAAGGAAAAGAAATATTAGACAAATCTGGCCTAAAGATATTATCTGCTACCGATCTTAATAATGCAGCAAAAACAATTGTTGAGGCAATAAAATAAATGTCTGTTCTAGTTAATAAAAATACAAAAGTAATATGTCAGGGTTTTACTGGCACTCATGGAACTTTTCACTCTGAACAAGCTTTAAAATACGGCACCCAATTAGTTGGTGGAGTTACACCAAAAAAAGGTGGACAAAAACATCTTGGTCTTCCTGTTTTTGATACAGTTGAAGAAGCAAAAAAAAATACACAAGCAAGCGCCACAATGATTTATGTTCCACCAAAATTTGCAGGTGCTGCCATAATTGAAGCAATTGAAGCAAAAATAGAACTTATAGTTTGTATCACTGAAGGCATTCCAATTATTGATATGATCAAGGTAAAAAAAATTCTATATGGAAGTCAAAGTCGTTTAATAGGACCGAATTGTCCCGGAATTATAACACCAGATGAATGTAAAATTGGAATTATGCCGGGAAGTATTCACAAAAAAGGTTCTGTTGGTATTGTATCTAGATCTGGAACATTAACTTACGAAGCAGTTGCACAAACTTCTGCAAATGGCATGGGTCAGTCAACTTGTATAGGTATAGGTGGAGATCCAATTAATGGGACAAATTTTATTGATTGTCTCGAGCTATTTTTAGCAGATAACGAGACCAAGTCTATCGTCATGATTGGTGAAATAGGTGGTTCAGCAGAGGAAGAAGCTTCAGAATTCATAAAAAAATCAAAAATTAAAAAACCCATGGTTGGTTTTATAGCAGGACTCACAGCTCCCCCAGGAAGAAGAATGGGCCATGCTGGGGCAATTATATCTGGAGGAAAAGGTGGAGCAGAAGACAAGATTGAAATGATGAAATCAGCAGGAATAACAATCTCAAAATCTCCAGCTGATATTGGCAAAACTCTACTTGAAAAACTAAGTGATTAATAAAAAAAAAAAATATGTTATCATAAGATATTCAAATGTCATCATCTCAAGATAATAATATATTTAAAAAAACTTCTTTTTTAGCAGGAAATAATTCTGCGTTTATAGAAGAATATTATTCAGACTATTTAAACAATCCAAATAAACTACCCGAAGGTTGGAAAGAATTTTTTGATGGACTTAAAGAAAATGAAGAACTTATTTCTAAAACTCTAGTAGGGCCTAGTTGGGCTCCTAAAAAAAAAATTAAAAATGATAACTTAGATCTAGAAGATTCATTCAATGAAGATTTGCTAAAAGACAGTAAAGATGCGAATCTTCCTTTAACACAAGAGTCAGCAAAAAATTCTATAAGAGCTATAATGCTAATTAGGGCATACAGAATTAGAGGACACTTAATTGCAAACCTTGATCCTTTGGAACTGATGACAAAAGAAGAACATCCAGAATTAAAACCTGAAACATATGGTTTTACTAAAGGAGATTTTAATAAGAAAATATTTTTAGATGGAGTATTGGGATTACAAGAAGCAACACTTTTAGAAATAATAACAATTTTAAAAAAAACTTACTCTGGAAATATAGGCTACGAATTTATGCATATGGGAGATCCAGATGAAAAAAATTGGATTAGAGATCGAGTGGAGGGGCCAGAAAAAGAAGTTACCTTTACAGAGAATGGAAAAAAAGCAATTTTAAATAAAATTATTGAAGCAGAAGGATTTGAAAAATATCTACACGTTAAGTTTGTAGGAACAAAACGGTTTGGAATAGATGGTGGAGAATCTCTAGTACCTGCGCTTGAGCAGATTATAAAAAGAGGTGGTAATTTAGGAGTAAAAGAAATTAAGATTGGAATGTCACATAGAGGAAGATTAAATATTTTATCTAATGTTATGGGCAAACCATTCAAAGCAATTTTTAATGAATTTTTTGGTAGTGCAGTTGCATCTAAAAGAGATTTTGAAGGAGATGTTAAATATCATTTAGGCGCATCATCAAATCGAGAATTTGATGGCAATGTTGTTCATATTAGCTTAACCGATAACCCTTCACACCTAGAAGCTGTTAATCCTGTAGTTTTAGGGCAAGTAAGAGCGAAACAATTATTTCACAAAGACCCAGAAAGAAAAAAAGTCATTCCAGTATTAATACATGGTGACGCAGCATTCGCAGGCCAAGGAATAGTTGCAGAATGTTTTGCAATGTCAGGATTACCAGGACATAATATAGGCGGAACAATTCATATTATTGTTAATAATCAGATTGGTTTTACAACATCTCCAAGGTTTGCAAGATCTTCACCATACCCAAGTGAAGTAGCAAAAATTGCTCAAGCACCTATCTTACATGTTAACGGAGATGACCCTGAAGCAGTTGTGCATTGTGCAAAGATTGCAACTGAATTTAGACAAGAATTTAACAGAGATATTGTAATTGACATGTTTTGTTACAGACGATTTGGACATAACGAGGGTGATGAGCCATCTTTTACGCAACCTTTAATGTATAAAAAAATAAGATCCCATCCTACAACGCTAAAAATTTATTCTGAAAAGCTAGTAAATGAGAAACTTATTTCTCAAGAGAAAGTGAATAAAGAAGTAGGTAATTTTAAATCTCACCTTGAAAAAGAATTTATTGAATCAAAAAATTACAAACCAGAATTAAAATGGTTCGATGGTGTCTGGTCAAGATTTATTCCAACGCCTGGGAAAGACAGAAGAGGAGCTAGCGGTGTAACGAAAGAAAAAATTAATACAATTGGAAAAAAAATTACAACTATTCCAAGTAATTTTAACATACATAAAACATTAAAAAAAATATTTGAAAATAAAAAAAAAATGTTCAAAGAAGGTCTACCTATCGACTGGTCGACAGCAGAGTCTTTAGCATTTGGGACTCTTTTAGAGGAGGGATTCTCTGTTAGGTTATCAGGTCAAGATTCTGGAAGAGGTACTTTTAGTCAAAGGCATTCTGTATTGAGAAACCAAGATAGTCATGAAAGATATATTCCTTTGAATAATATTTCAGAAGGACAAAAAAAATTTGAAGTGATAGATACACTTTTATCTGAGCTAGCAGTATTAGGTTTTGAGTTTGGGTATTCTTTATCAGAACCAGAAACATTAGTTTTATGGGAAGCACAGTTTGGTGACTTTGCTAATGGAGCACAAATAATTATTGACCAATTTATAACATCAGGTGAGTCTAAATGGGGAAGAGCTAGCGGTTTAGTAATGCTATTACCCCATGGTTACGAAGGACAAGGCCCAGAACACTCTTCTGCAAGATTAGAAAGATTTTTACAACTATGTGCACAGGATAACATCCAAGTAGTAAACTGTACAACGCCCGCTAATTATTTTCATGCATTAAGAAGACAGATGCATAGAGAATTTAGAAAACCATTAATAATTATGACACCAAAATCTTTACTAAGACACAAACAATGTGTTTCAAGCGTAAATGATTTTGCAAAAGACACATCCTTTCATAGAGTTTTATCTGATCGTGCTTATACAAATGAATATGGTTTAATTAAACTCAAACAAGACAATCAAATTAAAAAGGTAGTTATTTGTTCAGGAAAAATTTATTTTGATTTAGTTGACGCTAGAGAGAAAACAAGAAACGAAGAAGTTGTTTTTATACGTTTAGAACAAATTTATCCTTTTCCAGTGAAAAGATTAGGAGCAGAATTAAAACGATACGCTAAAAATGCGAACTTTTACTGGTGTCAAGAAGAGCCACAAAATATGGGCGCGTGGAACACAGTTAAACATTATATCGATAGAACTCTAGAAATTATCAATTACGGTAAAAAAGATGTGGAATATGTTGGAAGAAGGCCATCAGCTTCTACAGCGACAGGAAACCTTAATAAACATCTTGCACAACAAAAAGAAATATTAGAAAAGGTGGTTGGAAAAATTAATTAATGTCAGATCGTATATTAGTCCCTGTACTTGGAGAATCTGTAACAGAGGCTACAGTAGCTAAGTGGTTAAAAAATGAAGGAGATAAAGTTGGCGCAGATGAGGCCATTGTCGAGTTAGAGACAGACAAAGTAAATGTAGAAGTTCCTGCTCCTGCTAGTGGAACTCTAGATAAGATCTCTGTCAAAGAAGGTCAAACTGTAAACGTTGGAGCTTTACTAGGAACTATAAGTCCTACAAAAAATTCTACAATAACTATCCCAGAAGAGGAAAAAAAATATTCGCCACCTCCTAAAAAAATAGAAATAGTTAAAAACAATATAACTTCAGAGAGAAAAAAAGTTGAAAAAAATGAGGAGCCTTTAGTTTTAACTCAAGTCCAAGAAGAAAAAGACACAACAAAGATTACAGATACAAATCTAGTCTCTCCATCAGCAAGAAAAGTAGCAACCGAATTAAAAATTAATTTAAGTGAAGTTAAAGGTTCGGGTAAAAATGGAATTATTTTAAAAGAAGATCTTCTAAGCCTAATGGGTTCGGCACCTGAACCATCTGAACGGAAAGCAACGCGCGGACCAGAAGAAAGAATTAAAATGACTAGGCTCAGAATGACTATAGCTAAAAGACTTAAAGAAGCTCAGGATAACGCCGCTATGTTAACTACTTTTAATGAAATTGATATGAACTCAGTTATTTTAATGAGGAACCAATATAAAGAGGAGTTTCAAAAAAAATATTCTGTAAAGCTAGGTTTTATGTCTTTTTTTGTAAAAGCATGTGTAGTTGGTCTTAAAAATTATCCAATTATAAACGCAGAAATTCAAGGGGATGAGATAGTTTATAAAAACTATTACAACATTAGTATAGCAGTAGGAACTGAAAGAGGATTAGTTGTTCCAGTGCTAAGAAATACAGACGAGATGTCCTTTGCTGACATAGAAAAAAATATTACTTTATTGGGACAAAAAGCACGTGATGGAAAGATTGTTATTGACGATCTTCAAGGGGGAACTTTTACTATTACTAATGGCGGTATTTATGGTTCAATGCTCTCAACACCTATTTTGAATCCACCTCAATCTGCCGTTTTAGGTATGCACAATATTATTGAAAGGCCCATAGTGGTTAATAAAAGTATTACAATTCGACCAATTATGTATTTAGCTCTTTCTTACGATCATAGGATAGTTGATGGAAAAGAAGCAGTTTCTTTTTTAAAAATTGTTAAAGAATGTCTTGAAGACCCAAGAAGACTTTTTTTAGATTTATAGTTATGGAAAATAATTTCGATGTAATTATCATTGGTGGAGGTCCCGGCGGTTATGTATGTGCTATACGTGCAGCTCAATTGGGATTAAAAACTGCATGTATTGAATCAAGAGGAGCTTTAGGTGGAACTTGTCTAAACGTAGGATGTATACCCTCTAAGAGTCTTTTAAATCTTTCTGAATCTTTTAATAAAGCTCAAAAAAAATTTAATTCTCAAGGAATAGAATTTACAGGTTTAAAACTTAATTTAGATAAAATGATGATGAACAAGAGTAAATCGGTTCAAGTTTTGACTAAAGGAATTGAATTTTTATTTAAAAAGAACAATGTGACCTATGTTAAAGGCAAAGGAGTTTTATTTTCTAAAAACGACGTTATTGTTTACGAAGGTGAGAAAAAAACATCCTATAAAGCTAAAAATATTGTAATAGCAACAGGGTCAGCACCTTCTGCACTTCCAGGCATGGAAATAGATGAAGAAAATATTGTATCTTCAACAGGAGCTCTAGCTTTTAAAGAAGTACCTAAAAAATTTATCGTGATAGGTGGTGGGTATATTGGATTAGAGATGGGATCAGTTTGGTCACGCTTAGGCTCAGACGTAACAGTTTTAGAATATTTAGATCATATTACACCCGGCATGGATAAAGAAGTATCTTCAGAATTTTTAAAAATTCTTACTAAACAAGGCATCAAATTTAAACTGAATTCTAAAGTAACTTCGGTTACCAACAAAAATAATACTGTTGAGATTTCTTTTTCAAACAACCAAACCTCTAAAAAAGAGATTATCTTAGCAGATAAAGTTTTAATTTCAGTGGGAAGAAAACCTTACACTGAGGGTTTAAATTTAACAAAAATGGGAATTAAGAAAGATAGCCAAGGAAGAATTGAGGTAAATAATAAATTGCAAACTTCAGTAAATAACATTTATGCCATCGGAGACGTTATCAAAGGGCCAATGCTTGCACATAAAGCAGAAGAAGAAGGCATTGCAGTAGCAGAAAATTTAGCTGGTCAGGCAGGTCACGTCAATTATAATATTATACCAGGTGTAGTTTATACTTCTCCCGAAGTTGCTGCGGTAGGCAAAACAGAAGAACAACTTAAAAATGAAAAAATAAGTTATAAAGTAGGCAAGTTTCCATTCCTCGCAAACTCAAGAGCTAAAGTTAATAATGAAACAGATGGATTTGTAAAAATATTAGCAGACAGCAAAACTGACAGAGTCCTTGGAGTCCATATGATTGGCCCACACACAGGAGATATGATTGCTGAAATGGCTCTAGCTATGGAATTTGGTGCAAGCGCTGAGGATATTGCAAGAACATGTCATGCCCACCCAACTCACACAGAAGCAGTAAAAGAAGCAGCTCTAGCTGTTGATAAAAGAGCAATTCATTTTTAATTGATATAATATCAATTAGATTCTTAAAATGAAAGTTCCTGTTTTAATTCCTAAAATTTTTAATTTCCCTTTTACTTACGATTCCAACTCTTTAAAAAATTTAGAGCCAGGTGATTTAGTTCTTGTTCCTTTTGGCAAGAATCAAGAAATAGGTGTTGTATGGAACAGTATTCAGCCTTCTGTAAAAAAATTTAAGATAAAAAAAATTGAAAAAAAAATAGATAATTTTAAAATTAATAAGAGTTTAATCGACTATATTAATTGGTTTTCTGCTTATAACTTAGTCTCTAAAGGTATGGTTCTCAAAATGTGTCTTGGAGATAAAAAAAATACAACTAAAATCGAAGCTAACAATAAAATAAGCACAAATAGCGATAAACATAAATTTATTTTAAACAAAGATCAAAAAAAAAGTCTTGATGATCTTAGAAAATTTGGCAACTCATTTAACGTATCCTTATTGCAAGGTGTCACAGGATCAGGAAAAACATTAGTTTACTTTGAAAGAATAAAAGAAATTTTAAATAAAGGTAATCAAGCGCTTATATTATTACCTGAAATATTTTTAACCAATCAATTTAAAGAAAGATTTGAAGAATTTTTTGGTTTTGTACCTGCAATTTGGCACTCAAAAATAGGAATCAAAAGTAAGAGAAAAATTTGGCAAGGTGTTGCTAATAATAGTTTAAACCTAGTAATTGGAGCACGTTCTTCATTGTTATTGCCATTTAAGAATTTAGGCTTAATAGTTTTAGATGAGGAGCATGATCCATCATACAAACAAGACGAAGGTATTATCTATCATGCACGTGATATGGCAATATCAAGAGCTTCTTTCGAGAATATACCTATACATCTAGTTTCTGCAGTTCCTTCGTTAGAAACTTTTAGCAATATAAAAAATAAAAAATATAAACACACACGACTAATAAATCGATATCGTAATTTTCCGCTACCTGAAGCTAAAGTAGTTAATCTTGAAAAATCTTCACTTAAAAAAGATCAGTTTATAGCAGATGAAACTGTAGATTTAATTCAAGAGTATTTAAAAAATGAAGAGCAGGTATTATTTTTTTTAAATAGAAGAGGGTATGCCCCATTTTTAATTTGTAAAAGATGTGGTTTTAAACATTTGTGTCCAAACTGTTCAATTTATTTAACCTTTCATAAATCAATTAATAAGCTCATTTGTCATCATTGTGGAACTAAAGTTAAGAAAGAAAAAATCTGTAAACCAGATAAAGAGTTATGCGATTTTCGCATGTACGGTCCAGGTGTTGAAAAAATATATGAAGAATTAAAAAAAATTTTTCCAAAAAAAAATATTAAAATATTCTCTAGTGATTTTTTATCAAAAAAAAGTGAAACAAAATCTATTTTAAAAAAAATAGAAAATAATGAGATAGACATTCTTGTAGGAACACAGTTAATTTCTAAAGGATTTAATTTTCCTAAATTAAATTGCATTGTTGTAGTAGATGCAGATTTCTCTGGAATGGGATATGACCTAAGAACAACTGAAAAAAATATACAGTTATATAACCAATTAAGTGGAAGAGCAGGTCGATTTGCAAATAAATCTACAATTATTTATCAAACTGCAACACCTTTAAACAAAACTTTAAAAGATGTATTGGAAAATAACCCTGAAGAGTTTCTAAACAATGAATTAATTATTAGGAAAAACAAAAATTTGCCTCCATATTCGAGGCTAATTGCCTTGATCATTTCAGCTGATTCTAGCCATGACAGTTTTAGAGCGGCACAAGAAATCAAAAAAAAATTGAGCACTATAAATCAAATCGATATTTTAGGACCTGTGGATTCTCCTATATTCAAAGTTAAAAAAAAGTATAGAACAAGACTTTTATTAAGATCGAAGAACAGCAATTTAATCCAAAAAAGCGTAGGTAAAGTTCTTGATAATCTAACAATATCTAAAAAAATAAAACTTACGGTTGATGTAGATCCTATTAACTTTGCTTAAAACAATCTAACCATCTTGATCGGTGCCTATCCTTATGGTAGGAAACCTCATTCTTAATAAAATTTCTAATCTAGGAGTATTAAAGTGAGTATTAATAAGTCATTTTCCTCTGAAACAGCTAATAGATATTCGCTAGCATTATATGAGCTTGCTAATGAAAAATCAGGTCTGGAAATTGTAGAAAAAGAAACTAATGAGCTTTTATCTATTTATAATACTAGTGAAGATTTTAAAAATTTTATTAAAAATCCAACCCAATCTCAATCAAGTCAACTAGAAGTGTTAAATAAAATTTCAGATGAAATGAATTTATCAAAAATTATCAAAAGCTTTTTATCTATATTAGTTGCAAAAAGAAGAATCTGTTTTCTAAATAAAATTATTTTAAATTTTTTATCTTTAGTTTCTAAAAAAAAAGGTGAATTAACAGCTTCTTTAATTTCTTCAAAAAACTTAACAAATGAAGAGCTTAAAAATTTAAATACCGAGCTTTCACAAGCAATGAATGCCACTGTTGCATTTAATTATAAAGTTGATGAAAATTTAATTGGTGGTTTGAAAATGCAAATAGGAAGCTTAATGATTGATACTTCTATTAAAAATAAATTAAAAAAATACGAACAAATGATGCTAGAGGCATAATATGCAAATTAATCCTTCAGAAATTACTAAAATACTAAAAGAGCAAATAAAAAATTTTGGTGAAAAAGCTGAGGTTTCAGAAATAGGAAAAGTTTTATCTGTTGGCGATGGAATAGCAAGAGTATTTGGGCTTGACAATGTACAGGCTGGAGAAATGGTAGAATTTGAAGATGGCTCTAAAGGTATGGCACTTAATTTAGAAAGTGATAACGTTGGAATCGTAGTTTTTGGGGACGATAGAAAAATTAAAGAAGGAAGTACGGTAAAAAGAACTGGCTCAATTGTAGATGCCCCTGTTGGGAAAGAACTTTTAGGAAGAGTTTTAGATGGATTAGGAAACCCGATTGACGGAAAAGGAAACCTAAGTGAAAAAATAGTAAGAAAAAGAGTTGAAGTTAAAGCACCTGGAATTATTCCAAGACAGTCTGTAAGTGAACCGATGCAAACAGGTTTGAAAGCAATTGACACCCTGATCCCAATTGGCAGGGGACAAAGAGAGCTAATTATTGGTGACCGTCAGACTGGTAAAACAGCAGTCGCTATTGATGCGATCATTAACCAAAAAACAATTAATGAGTCCAATGACGAGAAGAAAAAACTCTATTGTGTTTATGTAGCCATAGGTCAAAAGCGTTCTACAGTAGCGCAGATCGTTAAAACTTTAGAAGATGCCGGGGCTATGAAATACACAACAGTTGTTGCAGCGACCGCTTCTGATGCTGCTCCTCTTCAATTTATAGCTCCTTACACAGGTTGCACAATAGGTGAATATTTTAGAGATAATGGAATGCATGCATTAATTATTTATGATGATTTGTCAAAGCAAGCTGTAGCTTACAGACAAATGTCTTTATTATTAAGAAGACCTCCTGGAAGAGAAGCTTATCCAGGCGATGTTTTTTATTTGCATAGCAGACTACTAGAGAGAGCCGCAAAATTAAGCGACACTAATGGAGGTGGTTCCCTAACTGCTTTGCCTATAATTGAAACGCAAGCTGGAGATGTTTCTGCTTACATTCCAACTAATGTAATTTCTATTACAGATGGACAAATATTTTTAGAAACACAATTATTTAACCAGGGTATTAGGCCAGCTGTTAACGTTGGATTGTCAGTTTCAAGAGTAGGATCTGCTGCACAAACTAAGGCAATGAAAAAAGTTGCTGGTTCAATAAAATTGGAGCTAGCTCAATATAGAGAAATGGCAGCATTTGCTCAATTTGGCTCAGACCTAGACGCGTCAACACAAAAGCTTTTAAATCGTGGCTCAAAACTAACAGAACTTTTAAAACAGAATCAGTACTCACCCTTAACTGTAGCGGAACAAGTTATTTCAGTCTTCACAGGAGTCAAAGGATACTTAGATGATGTAGAATTAAATCAAATCAAAAGTTTTGAAGAAGATATTTTAGAAAAAATTAAAAACGAGAAAAATGAAATTTTAAGTACAATCCAAACTACCGGAAAATTAGAAAAAGACTCTGAAGATTCTTTAATTCAAATAATAGAAGAGTATAAAAAAAGTAAAAAATAATGCCTAGTTTAGATGATCTAAGAAAAAGAATTGTTAGTGTTAAGTCTACACAAAAAATTACTAAAGCAATGAAAATGGTAGCAGCCGCAAAACTTAGGAAAGCTCAAGAGAGCGCTGAAAAAGGAAGGCCGTATAGTGAAAAGATGCAGAATATAATTTTAAATTTAACCGAATCTATAAGTGATCCTCAAAATGCTCCAAAACTATTAGTTGGAACAGGAAAAGACCAGATACATCTTTGCATAGTAATGACCTCTGACAGGGGTCTGTGTGGGGGGTTCAATTCAAATATATGTAGACTGGCTAAAAAATACTTTGAAAAAATTTTAAAAGAAGGAAAAACTTTAAAAATTATTACAGTTGGATCAAAAGGTCGCGATCAACTTAAAAGAGAATATGGAAAGTACATTGTAAAAAAACTAAGTTTCAAAAATAAAAAAAAAATTTCATTTATTGAAGCTGACGAAGTGGGAAAAACAATCTTAGATTTATTTAATAAAAATGAATTTGATAAATGTGTTTTATTTTTTAATAATTTTAAGAATGTCATGACACAAATACCACAAGCGCAGCAAATAATTCCTACAGAATTAAAAAAAGACTCAAAAAAAAATGAAGAAATTTTTTATGAGTTTGAACCAGACGAAGATGAAATTCTTGAAGATTTACTTCCAAAAAATATTTCAATACAGGTTTTTAAAGCTTTTTTAGAAAATTCTGCTAGCGAACAAGGTTCTCGCATGACAGCAATGGACAGTGCAACTAGAAATGCAGGAGATTTAGTTAATAAGTTAACAATAAATTACAACAGAAGTAGACAGGCAGTAATCACCAAAGAATTAATTGAAATAATATCAGGAGCAGAAAGTTTATAATTATGAAAAAAACAGGTAAAATTACTCAAATTATTGGTGCAGTCATCGACGTAACTTTTGATGGTGATTTGCCAGAAATATATACAGCACTTGAAGTCAGCAACGCGGGTAACAAACTAGTACTAGAAGTTGCTCAGCATTTAGGCGAAGGTAGTGTTAGAACTATAGCAATGGATTCTACAGAAGGCTTAAAACGAGGAGATTCAGTTACTAACACAGGAGAACCTATATTAGTGCCTGTTGGACCAGAAACGCTTGGAAGAATAATCAACGTGATTGGTGAGTCGATTGACGAAAAAGGACCGGTTAAAACAAAAGAAAAATGGCCAATACACAGACAAGCTCCTAAGTTTACTGAACAGTCTACAGAAACTGAAATGTTGGTTACAGGAATTAAAGTTATAGATCTTTTAGCGCCTTACGCTAAAGGAGGAAAAGTGGGCTTATTTGGAGGGGCAGGTGTTGGTAAAACAGTTACTATTATGGAACTAATAAATAACATTGCAAAAGCGCATGGTGGGTTTTCGGTGTTTGCTGGGGTTGGAGAAAGAACACGAGAAGGGAACGATCTTTATCATGAAATGATTGAGTCAGGAGTAATCAAACCTGACGGTGAAGGATCTAAAGCTGCGCTAGTTTATGGACAAATGAATGAACCTCCAGGAGCTAGAGCAAGAGTAGCTCTTACAGGTTTAACTGTTGCTGAATATTTTAGAGATAAAGAAGGACAAGACGTGCTTTTTTTTATTGATAATATTTTTAGATTTACTCAAGCAGGCTCAGAGGTTTCAGCTTTATTAGGAAGAATTCCTTCGGCCGTTGGATATCAACCAACCCTAGCTACTGACATGGGTAACTTACAAGAAAGAATTACATCTACTAGCAAGGGGTCTATAACATCTGTACAGGCGATTTATGTTCCCGCTGATGATTTAACAGATCCAGCTCCAGCTACATCATTTGCACACTTGGACGCTACAACTGTTCTTTCTAGGCAAATAGCAGAAATAGGAATCTATCCAGCGGTAGATCCTCTAGATTCTACATCTAGAATTCTTGATCCAAGAATAGTAGGAGATGAGCACTATAGAGTGGCAAGAGAAGTTCAACAAACATTACAAGCATATAAATCTTTACAAGATATTATAGCAATTTTAGGTATGGATGAATTATCAGAAGAAGATAAAATTACCGTAACAAGAGCTAGAAAAATTCAAAGATTTTTATCACAACCATTCTTTGTTGCAGAAGTATTTACAGGATCACCTGGAAAATTAGTTGATCTAGATTCAACTATCAAAGGATTTGACGCAATATGTAAGGGTGATTATGATCACCTTCCCGAGTCCGCATTTTATATGGTTGGAGGAATTGAAGAGGCTGTTGAAAAAGCTGAAAAAATGGCTCAAGATGCTAAGTAGGATGTCTGAAAAATTTAATTTAGAAATAATTAGCCCCGATCAAACTCTATTAAACACTGAAGTAATACAGGTTACTATACCAGCATACGAGGGATTAATGACAATTTTAAAAGATCATATTTCATTAATCACTTTTTTAAGACCAGGATTTATAGAAGTAGAGATAGAAAACAAAAATGAAAAATTTTATGCTGAAGAAGGGACTGTAGAATTCTTTAATAATAAACTTTTAATCCTAACCTCAACTACAATTAAATTAGAAAAACTCACAAAAGAAAATATTGTAAAAATGATAGATGAGTCTAACGTTCTTTTAAAAGACCCTAAAATTAAAGATAAAGAAAAATATATTATAAATCACAAGCTAGAAACTCTTCAGCAAATTAGTTAACAACTTTTTTAAGTTCTTCTAATACTTTTTCATAAACGTGTTTTTTAAAAAGTACAATCATATCTGGTAAAAGATTCATATCTATCCATTTCCATTCTATAAATTCAGGGTTTTTTGTTTTTATATTAATTTCACTGTCATCACCTAGGAATTTAACTACAAACCATTTTTGTTTTTGACCTCTGTATTTTCCTTTCCATATTTTTCCAATCAAGTTTTCAGGTAATTCATATTCAAGCCATTGATTAAATTCTTTTAAAACTACTATATTTTTAATACTAGTTTCTTCTAAAAGCTCTCTTTTCATTGCTTGTAACAAAGGTTCATTTGAATCTACGCCGCCTTGTGGCATTTGCCACTTATCAAAAGGGTTATCTTTTCTTTTACCAACAAAAACTTTATTTTGAGAATTGATAACAGCTATTCCAACACCTGTTCTAAGTGGTAAAATTTTATAATTCATTTTTAAGATTTAAGTAAATCGACCGCGTACTTTAATTGATTGTCAGTCTCAGTATTAATTTTAAAATCTTTTCCCATTTCCTCTACAAAAATATCAGGCACAACACCAACTTTTGAAATTGATTCTCCAGAAGGTAAATAATATTTTGATATAGTTAGCCTTAAACCTCCACCATTTTTAAGAGGTATAATGGACTGCACCGATCCTTTGCCATAAGATTTTTCACCTAAAATAATAGCCCGTTTATGATCTTTTAGTGCGCCAGACACAATCTCTGATGCTGAAGCTGAACCGTTATTAGTAATGACTACTAAAGGTTTACCATTAATTCCATCCCCTCTCTTAGAAAAAAATCTCCTGGTTTCACTTATCTTTCTTCCTTTTGTAGAGACAATCTCTCCTTCATCTAAAAAAAAATCAGTTATGCTTATAGCCTGAGTTAATAGGCCTCCCGGGTTATTTCTTAAATCAAGTATATAACCAGTTAATTTTTTTTGTTTTTCAAAATTGTTAATTTTTTTAAATAGTTGTTCGTCACTATTTCCATTAAAAGATTTTAATCTCAGATATCCAATTTTATTATTTTCACCAATTATTTTTGCCTCAACCGATTTAACTTCTATGACGGCTCTTGTAATTTTAAATTCTAAAGCTTTTTTTTCATTTTTTCTCCTAACAGTTAGCTTTATCTCTGAACCAACCGGTCCACGCATGAGCTCAACTGCTTCTGTAAGTGTCTTACCCTGCACTTGTTGATTGTTAATTCTAACAATATAATCACCTGATTTAATACCTGCGTTTGCTGCCGGCGTGTCGTCTATTGGAGAAATAACTTTAACAACTCCTGACTCCATTCCTATCTCAATTCCAAGGCCACCAAATTCACCCTTAGTGTCAGTTTGCATACCATCAAAAGATTTAGGGCTCATGTATGCCGAATAAGGATCTAAAGATTGCAGCAGACCATTAATTGCTGAGTCCATGATTTCTGCTTGGTCAACTTCATCAACATATTCTTGTTTTATAGTCTCTAAAACCTCACCAAATAAATCGATTTTTTCGTATAATTCATTTGAATTTTTTGAGTAAGCAAAGCTGCTATTTATGAGCATATTTAATAATATGAGTGTAATTATAATATTTATTTTTTTCACATTAATGCTTTCTCTTTAGGCATTGGCTCAGACCACATTTTTTCAAGATCATAGAATTCTCTTTTTTCCGGATGGAATAAATGAATTATAATATCAATTGCATCTACAAGCTTCCAATCATTACTATCATTTCCTTCCATTCTGCAGTTATAAATACCTATTTTTTTAAGTTCTGTAACTAAATTTTGGGATAGGGACTGTAAGTGCCTAGAGGAAGTCCCTGAAGCTATGATCATATAGTCTGCAATATAAGATTTTTTTTTTAAATCAATCGACACAATATTGCTAGCCTTATTGTTATCTAAAATGATCTCAATTTTATTTTTTATTTCTGATATTTTCATTAAGTATTAAGGTGTTTTTTTCTAATTTGAGTAGAAGAAATATTTATAGGCTTATTTTTAATGAACGTTATTTTTTTCACTTGCTTCATTATAACAGATTTTTTAGCTTTTTTATCATAGTCCTTTCTGGAAAATACTACAATTTTAGTTAATTCTGGTAAAATTTTCCAATTTTTCCATTTATGAAATTTAATTAAGTTGTCTGAGCCAATAATCAAAAAAAAAATATTTCTATTTTTTTTTTTTAAGTATCTTATTAAATCTACAGTATTAATTGATTTTGTTTTATCTTCAAAAAACTTAACTTTAATTTTTTTTACTTTATTTGTCATAATTTTGCATTTTTTAATTCTTTCAGATAGTGGAAAAAAAGCTTTAATTTTAAGAGGATTTTTTTTTGTTACGCACCAATAAACTTGATCCAAGAATAGTTTTTTTATTGCTAGTTTTGAGATTTCTAGGTGCCCATAGTGTGGAGGATCAAAACTTCCACCTAAAATTCCAATTCTTTTCTTCTTAGGTTTAATCATTTTTGATTAAGGTCTAGCAATTCCTTTTCCAGTCACTATATATTTGTATGACGTTAGTTGATTAATTCCAACAGGTCCTCTTGGTGGTAGTTTATTTGTTGAAATACCAATCTCTCCTCCAAATCCAAACTCCCCTCCATCAGCAAATTGAGTTGAAACGTTATGCATTGCAATCGCACTGTTAACACCATTTAAAAATATTTGTGCTGTTTTAGAGTTATTAGTTATAATACTGTCAGTATGCATCGTGCCGTATTTTAATATATGATTTTTAGCTTCCTGCACTCCATTAACAGATTTAACAGAAATTTTTGCATCTAGATACTCAGTTTTCCAATCAATTTCTTTTGCTAATTTGTATTTATTGTTAAATATTTGATTAATTTTTCTGTCTACAACAACCTCGCAACCTAATGATATCAGTTTATTAATAATTGGAACGCCATGTTTTTTTATTGATTTAGAGTCTATTAATAATGTTTCAACAGCTCCACATATACTAGTTCTACGCATTTTAGCGTTTACAACTATTTTTGTAGCCATAGCAGTGTTTGCATCATTGTCTACATAAATATGACAAAGACCTTCGAGGTGTCCAATCACATGTACTCTTGAAAGTTGTTGAACTTTTTTTACAAGTTCCTTCCCGCCTCTTGGTACAATTACATCTATATATTCCGACATATTTGATAAAAGGTAATCCACAACATTTCTATTTTTGTCTTCAATAAATTGCACACAATTTTTATCAATGTTATTTTTTTTTAAAGACTCTCTAAAGAGATTAGCCAATATCTTATTTGAATTATAGGCCTCAGAACCTCCCCTTAATATTCCACAATTACCAGACTTTAAGCAAAGAGCAGAAACGTCGGCTGTTACGTTGGGTCTGCTCTCATAGATTACACCTATTACGCCTATTGAGGTTGTAACCCTTTTTATATGCAAACCACTCGGTCTTTTCCACGAATCCAAAACTTTGTTTATAGGGCTTTTAAATTTCAAAATTTCATTGATAGAGCTTCTTATGAGATCAATTCTTTGGTTGTTTAATATCAATCTGTCTACGAGACTTTTTCTTTTTACATTTTTTACATCTTTTATATTTTCTTGAATAATTTGTTTTTTATTTTGCAATAAAAGGCGATTGTAGCTCAATAGCACTTTATTAATTTTTTTTTCATCTAAATTATTAAGTGCAATCAAAGCTCTCTTTGCATTAACACCAATTTGCTTTAATTTTTTCATAATATTACGATATCATCCTTATGTACTATTTCTGATTTACTCGCGTAACCAAGAATATTTTCTATCTGGTTACTCTGCAAACCTTTAATCTTATTAATTTCTTCAGACGCAAAAGAAGATATCCCTCTGGCGACATGAACATTATTATTATCCACAATAACTATATTGTCACCTTTTTTGAAATTACCTGCAATTTTAATTATACCTGCTGGCAATAAACTCTTTCCAGATTTTAAAGCTTTAGACGCACCTTGATCGATATAAATTTTAGCAGATGAAGATAGTGAACTTATTATCCATTTCTTTCTAGCATCCAAATTTGAAATCTTTGGTTTAAACCAAGTATATAGTTTTTTATTTATGATTTTTTTTATAGGGTTAAAATTTTTTCCATTAGAAATCAACATATTACAACCAGCGTTCATACAAATTTTAGCCGCTTCTAATTTTGTAAGCATTCCACCTGATCCATATGTATTAATTTTTTTATCAACTAAAGAAAAAACCTTTTCATCAATAACATCTACTTCTTTGATTAAACTTTTTTTATTTGATACTTTTTTATACAATCCATCAACATCAGATAAGATTACGAGTAAATCTGCACCCACTATTTGAGCTACTCTTGCTGCTAGTCTATCATTATCACCATATTTTATTTCAGAAGTTGCTGTAGTATCATTTTCATTAACAACAGGTATTGCCCCTAATTTGAAAAGATTTTCAAACGTTCTTCTAGCGTTCAACGCTCTTCTTCTCTGCTCTGTGTCGTCTGGTGTTATTAAAATTTGACCAATTTTAATTTTATTTTTTTCAAAAAGTTTTTGAAACTCATTAATTAAATGAATTTGTCCAATCGAAGCTACTGCTTGACTCATTTCAAGCTTAACTTTTTTATTTTTTATTTTCAAATAACTTTGCCCTAGTGCAATGGAGCCTGAAGAAACTATAACTATTTCTTGGTTATTTTTTCTTAATTGCTTAATGTCTTGAATTAAACTTAAGAGCCATTTTTTTTTAAACTTACCTTTGTTATCAACAATGGTAGATGAGCCTAATTTTATAACTATTTTTTTCGCCTTATTTATTTGCATTTTTTAATAATGTTTTTCTTAAATTAATCAAGTTTTTGTCTGTAATAATTGAGATTATTTCATATTTTTTTTTAATTTTTTTTTTAAAATCTTTTAATTTTTTTTCCATTTCTTTTTTTTCAACTAAATCAGATTTATTAAATACAATGATTTCCTTCTTTTTTGTTAGAATTTTGTCATACTTAGATAGTTCATTTCTTACTTTAAGATAACATTCAGTTAGCTTATCTTCAGATAGATCTATCAAATGTAATAAAATTTTACATCTTTCAATATGGCGCAAAAATTTATCACCTAAACCAGTACCTTCATGAGCACCTTCGATTATTCCTGGTATATCTGCTAGCGTTACTTCCTTGTTGTCGTAATAGGAAACACCAAGATTAGGATCAATTGTTGTAAAAGGATAATTTGCTATCTTCGGTCTTGCGCGAGTTATAGCTGCCAGTAAACTTGACTTCCCCGCATTTGGCATTCCTACTATACCTATATCTGCAATAACTTTTAATTGTAACCATACCCAAAATTCTTCTCCCATTTTTCCATTTGTTTTTTTTGTTGGAGCCCTATTAGTTGAGCTTTTAAATCTAACATTTCCTAAACCATGGTTACCACCTGAAGCCACTAAATATCTTTCCTTATTTTTGGTAAAATCATATATTAATGTATTGTTATCTTCTTCATAAATTTGAGTTCCTACAGGTACTTTAATTATTAAGTCTTTCCCTCCTGCGCCAGTTCTTTTTCTTTTAGTTCCTATGTATCCATTTTCTGCTCTAAAGTGTTGAGCATATCTAAAATCAATTAATGTATTTAGATTTCTTTCTGCTTCAAAAATAATAGAACCACCATCTCCACCATCTCCACCATCAGGACCCCCATATTCAATAAATTTTTCTCTCCTGAAGCTTGCAGAACCAGAGCCTCCATTGCCAGCTTTAATATAGATTTTTGCCTGATCTAGAAATTTCATTGCAGATTTTTAAAATAAATAACTAAAGTTATTTATATGCTTAATTGGGGATAACAGAAACAAAAGTTCTGTTTAATTTTGATTTTTTAAATTTAACTTTACCTTTTACTAAAGAAAACAGCGTGTGGTCTGTACCCATACCAACATTTTCACCCGGATGAATACGCGTACCTCTCTGTCTTACTATAATATTTCCAGGTATGACTACTTGGTCACCATATTTTTTAACACCAAGTCTTCTACCTGCGCTATCTCGGCCATTACGTGAAGATCCACCAGCTTTTTTTGTTGCCATTTTATTTTTCTATTTCTTTAAATTTTTTTTTGTTGTTATTTTTTTTTTTGTTTCCTCAACCTTAGTAACTTTTTTTTCTTTCAGCTCAATTGGTTTAGCTTCTGCTATAATTTTACCATCTTTTGAAAGTATTTTAGTAATTTGAATCTTTGAATGTCTTTGTCTGTGTCCATTCATTTTTCTTGAATGTTTTCTTCTTCTTTTATGAAAAATTAGAACAGTTCTATCTTTAACACTATCTAATAATTTAGCCTCAACAATAGCACCGTTAATATTTGGACTACCTACTTCAGTAGTTTTACTATCATTTAATAGTAAAATATTTTTAAATTGAATAGTTTTACCTATCTCGACGTCAAGTTTCTCTATTTCTATAATTTTACTTGCAGATGCCTTGTATTGTTTTCCACCTGTTTCAAATATCGCAAATGTCATAAGTTTTCTTTCTCTAAAATTATAGCAATATAACTTGAAAGAACTCCAAGTCAAGGCGACAGTGTCTAGAAACTATCCTTTAAATCTCGAAGTTTTTTGAATATTTCCACTTCTGGTGAGTTTTCCATACCCAAGGATTTTTTTATGGAAAGAATATTACATCGTAAAAAAATATTTGTTCTTAACTCTTCTTCTATAGTTACAGGAATTGTCGGTTCTTTTTTGCTTAATTTTGATCTTACCCATTTTTTTTTTTCTTCCAGTCTACTATTATTAATTTCATATTTTATGCAAAAATCTAAATTTTTCTGAGTATATTCGTGCCCACAGTAAATTCTAGTATCTATGGGTAACTTCTTTATAAGGTTAAGTGAATTAAACATTTCTAGATGCGTGCCCTCAAAAACTCTACCACAACCAAGTGAAAATAAAGTATCACCAGTAAAAATAATTTTTTCTCTTTTTGCATAAAAACATATATGACCACTAGTATGACCCGGTATAAAGAAAATTTTAAAATCTACACTTCCTAATTTAAAATTTTCACTATCAGATAATTTTATATCTATGCCTGGAATTCTTTTTTCATCTTTCTTAAAACCAACAATTTTAGAATTATATTTTTTTTGTAAATCTAAATTTCCTCCTGTATGATCAAAATGATGATGGGTGTTAAAGATATAATCAATTTTTTTAAATTTTTTTTTTATAAAATTATTAACAGGTTCAAATTCTGATGGATCAACTACAGCAACCGTATCTGTTATTGTATCATGAGCTACAAAACTATAATTATCTTGTAAGCAGGGTAAGATATCTATGTTTAGCATTTAACTAATCAAAAATATACCAACCTCAGACAAAAGATTCTTCATCTCTAAATTAATTCTGTTTATAGAAGATATTTTTTCATTATTAATTCCAATAATTTTATCCATTTTGATTTTTTTTTTATCACAAAAATGATAAAAATCCTTTATCGAACACATATGTAAATTAGGTGTGTTATACCAAGAGTCTGGAAGAGATTTCGTGACAGGCATTTTCCCAAAAAATAACAAACTAGTTCTAACCTGCCAATATCCAAAGTTAGGTATTGAAATTATCACTTTTTTTCCTATTCTTAACAATTCATTTAACACATTCACTGGTTGGTAAAATGCTTGAAGTGTTTGACTTAAAATAACAAAATCAAAAGCTTTGTCAGGAAACTGATCGAGTTCAGTTTCAGCATTCCCTTGAATTACAGACAATCCACCGGATATACATTGTTTAACTTTATTCTCTTCAAGCTCAATACCTCTTGCGTCAATATTTTTTTGTTTAATGAGGGCCTCGATTAAAGTCCCGTCACCACAACCAACATCTAACACTCTAGATTGTGCAGGAAGTAAATTTATAATTATTTTAAATTCATTTTTCATTTTTAAATATTTCAAAATTGGAGTTCAAAAAACCTTTAAGAGTTTCTAGAAACTCTGGCTCTTCAATTAAAAAGGAATCGTGGCCTTTGTCTGTTTTTATTTCAGCAAAAGCAACGTTAGCACCAGATGCGTTTAAAGCAATTACAATATCTTTACTGTTTTTTGTTGGGTAAAGCCAATCGGAAGAAAAAGATATGATTAAAAATTTCGTTTTATGATTCTGAAATGCTTCAATTAATCCATTCTTGAATTGTTTTGATAAATCAAAATAATCCATAGCTCTTGATATATATAGATATGAATTTGCATCAAATCTATCCACAAATACATTACCTTGATGTCTTAAATAACTTTCTATTTGAAAGTCAGCATCGAATGTAAATTCATAATCTTTTTTTTCTTGTAGTTTTCTTCCGAATCTCTCTTGCAAGCCCTTGTCTGACATGTAAGTAATATGAGCAGCCATTCTCGCCACAGCTAAGCCGTTTTTGGGAATCTTTTTATCTTTATAGTAGTTTCCCTTATTCCATAATGGATCGGACATTATTGCTTGTCTCGCCAATTCATTCAAAGCAATTTGCTGAGCATTATGACTAGCGGTTGATGCAATAGGTACTGCTGAAAAAGTCTTATCAGGATATAATGCACAAAACTGTAATAGTTGCATCCCTCCCATAGAACCGCCTAAAACACTTAAAAGTTTTTTTATCTCAAAGTGTTCCAACAAAGACTCTTGCGCTCTAACCATATCTCTTATTGTAATTACCGGAAACTTCAAACCATATGGCTCACTTTCTTGGGCATTAAGATTTTTAGGTCCGAAAGAGCCCATACAACCACCTAAAACATTTGCACAAATAATAAAATATTTTTCAGTATCAACAGCTTTTCCAGGCCCTACAGCTGTACTCCACCAGCCAATTTTACTAGTAACGGGATTAGTTCCTGTAACAAATTGATCACCTGTAAGGGCGTGAAAAATTAGAATTGCATTATTTTTTTCTTTATTAAGCTTACCGTAAGTCTCATAAGCTATAGGAAAATCTTTTATAGTTTGACCACAATCTAGTTTAAGTGGTTTTGTTACAGTTATTTGTTTTATATTTTCAATTTTATAGTTCATATAAAAAAAAAGCCCAGCTAAACTGGGCAGAACCCTATTTAGCGAATTTTATTTAGCGCCCGCAATTTGGTTAAATCAGCGCTACAAACTTGTACTAAAACCAAAGAAAATTGTCAATTTTATAAGAAAATAAAATGAATATAGAAATAATAAAGCTTTTTAGATAAGACTTAAATAAATTATGAAATTACCAAAAGCTAAAAGTCTTAATGCTGAAAAATATGTTGCCGGATTAAGCTTATTTAAGCAAAAGTTTGCTAAAATAAAATTATCTGCAAATGAATCTGCATTAGGACCAAGCCCAAAAGCAGTAAAAGAGTATATTAAAGTTTCAAAGAATTTTAAAAGATACCCGGACTCAGATGGAACATTTTTAAGAAAAACTATAGCCAAGAAATTTAAATTGGATCAAAGGAGAATAATCCTAGGCAATGGTTCAGATCAAGTCTTTGAACTCATATGCAAAGCTTTTCTTAATAAAAATGACGAAGTTATAGTGCCACAGTATAGTTTTATTATTTATAGAATATATAGCAAGCTTAATTTTGCAAAAGTAATTTACGCGTCAGAAAAAAATTTTACTTCTTCAGTAGACAGCATACTTTCATGTGTGACTAGCAAGACTAAAATTATTTTTATTGCAAACCCCAATAACCCTACAGGCACATACATTAGTAAAAAAGAAATATTGAGGCTGAGAAAAAAACTAAGGAGTAATATTCTATTAGTTGTAGATGATGCATACTTTGAATACATGAATTCAAAAGATTATGAATGTGGATTAAAGCTATTCTCTAAATTTAAGAACGTTGTTGTGACTAGAACATTTTCAAAAATATACGGCTTAGCAGGGCTAAGAGTAGGATGGGGCTACGCATCAAAAAATATAATTGATTCATTGAATAAAATAAAACCTCCTTTTAATGTTAGTCGACCAGCATTATTTGCAGCAACTGTTGCAATAAAAGATACCGCCTGGTTAAACAAAGAAATTCAACACGTGCGAAAATGGTCTAAAATTTTTTATGATGTTTTTAAAAAATTAAATATTCAAACAAACAGAACTAGTGTAAATTTTTCATTGATTAACTTTAATAAAGTCAAAAAGAATTCAAAACAAGTATTTTTTGCCCTAGCTAAAGCAGGAATTTTATTAAGACAAATGGATGTATATGCAATAAAAAATTCTTTAAGAGTTACTGTTGGCAATAGTAAAGAAAATTTAAAACTAATAATTGAATTAAAAAAAATTCTAAATGTTTGATACTATTTCTATAATTGGTTGTGGCTTAATAGGATCCTCAATTCTAAGAGCTATTAAAAGCAAGAATCTAGCAAAATCAATTAAGGTATATGATCGCTCAAAAGAAGTTACCACATATTTAAAAAAAGAAAATATATGCGCAAATGTATCCAACGACATTCAACAGTGTGTTGATAATTCCGAATTAATAATTATTGCAACGCCTCTAAGTAGTTATAAAGAAATTATTTTATCAATAAAAGATAAGTTGAAAAAAAATGTCATTTTAACAGACACAGGTTCAGTCAAAAAAGAGGTTATGAAGATAATCCATAATATTAATTTAACAGATGTTCACTGGATACCTTCACACCCGATTGGAGGAACAGAAGGAAGTGGGCCAAAAGCAGGGCAGAGCGACATGTTTAAAAACCGTTGGTGCATTATCTCTCCTCCTAAAAATTGTGCAGAACAACCAGTAAAAAGTTTAAAAGCTTTATGGGAAGCAATTGGCTGTAAAGTTAAAATTATGACACCAGAAGAACACGACGAAATCCTTTCTTTAACTAGCCATTTACCTCATGCAATTGCCTATAATATTGTTAGAACAGTAATGAGCGTACAAGATAAATTGAAACAAGAAGTAATTCAGTATAGCGCTGGTGGTTTAAGAGATTTCACGAGAATAGCAGCATCTAATCCTTTAATGTGGAGAGATATTTTTTTAGATAACAGCGAAAATGTTTCTAAAGGCATTGATAGTTTTATTGAAAAACTTAATGAATTAAAAAAAGCTATAAATGATAAGAATGGAGATAAACTTTTTCAAATTTTTAACTCATCAAAAGAAGTAAGAAAAGCAGTCATAAAAGCCGGCCAAGATACGGAAAAGCCAAATTTTGGCAGAAAAGAAGATTAAGAATACTTTTCAGTTTCAGAATATATTTTTTCTTCTAAAACTTTCAGAAAAATATTCTTTTCTAAACCAGGTTCAATTGGTTCTAAAAAAGAAACATGAATATCGCCTGGATATTTTATAAAACTATTTTTAGGCCATATTTTTCCAGAATTTAAGGCAACAGGCACGCATGACATTTTAAGAGAGTCATAAATTCTACCTACACCTTTTTTAAAAGGACTCCTGTCGTTAAATTTAACTCTTGTACCTTGTGGAAATATTAGAAGTGGTCGATTATGTTTTTGAATAGTTTTTTTTATTTTATCCAAAAAACTCAAATTTTTTTTTGTAGTCTTTTCTCTAATTATTTCTATTGATCCAATTTTTCTTAGATACCAACCAAACAAAGGTATATTTAGGAGCTCTTTTTTTAAAATAAAAATAGGAAAGTTCAATGGTGCCTGAAAAACAAAAGTTTCAAACATTGATTGATGCGCTGATGCAATAAAAAATTTTTCTACTTTTCCTAAATTTTCTAAGCCATGAAATATTACTTTAGTATTCAAGAATAGTCTTAATATTAAAATTATATAATATGCTAAAAACTTCCCACAATATAAAGCAAATTTAGCGGGTAAAATTAGAGTTGGCAAGGCTAGAATAAAAACTGAAATTATACCAGCATATAAAAAAATATTAAAAATTAAAGATTTAATAAATTGCATTAAGAATTTATTAATTTTAATAAATCTTGTTTTTTTCTAATAATTCTAAAATTATTTTTACTGACTAGAATCTCTGCAATAAGAGGCTTTGTATTATAATTCGAAGACAAAGAGGAACCATAAGCACCTACGTTTGTTATAGCCACAAAGTCTCCTTCTTTAATTTGTTGATACTTTTTATATTTTACAAACTTACATGTAGTCTCACAGATTGGCCCAACAAACTCTACAGGCTCTACATTTTTTTTATTTGTTTTAATAACAGGTACAATATCATGACTGGCGTCATATAATGCAGTTCTCATAAAATCGTTCATACCTGCATCTATAATTATAAAATTTTTATTTAAACCTTTTTTAATATATTGAATTTTACTCACCAAAACTCCTGTATTACCAACTAAAGATCTACCAGGTTCAAAAATAATATCACAGTTCAATTTTTTTTTAAAATTACATACAAGTTTTGCATAATTATTTAAATTAATCTGTTTATCTTTTTTATTGTAACTAATTCCAAATCCACCACCTAGGTCAACATATTTAAGTTTTATATTCAAATCTCTTATAACTTTTAAAAGAATATCTAATGTTTTCTTGTAAGGAGTGTCAGATAGGATCTGACTACCTATATGAACACTTATTGCATCAATTTTTAAATTTTTAAATTTTTTAATATCTTTATAAAAAGAAGAAAATTTTTGTATAGATACGCCAAATTTATTCTCAGCTTTACCAGTTGAAATTTTTTTATGTGTTTTAGCATCAACATTAGGATTTATTCTAAAACCAACAGGTATTACTCTATTTTTTTTTTTACCAATTTTATTTATTAATAATGCTTCACTTTCTGATTCAATATTTATTAATAATATTTTTTTTTTAATAGCCAATTTTAGTTCTTCCTCAGTTTTACCTACGCCAGAAAAAACTATTTTATTTGGTTTTATTCCAGCCTTTAAAGCTTTTAGAAGTTCACCGCCTGAAACTACGTCAGCTCCTGAACCTAATTTTCCTAACTTCCTCATAATTGCTAGATTAGTATTAGCTTTGGCTGCAAAACATATAAGAGGATTTACATTTATAAATATTTTAGCAAAATTATTATAATTTTCTTCTATTTGTTTTTCAGAATAAAGATAAAAAGGGGTTTTATTTTTTTTTGCTATGTTCAGCACAGAACTATTTTCTATAAATAATCTACGTCTGGAATATTTGAAATGTGGCATATATTTTACGATATGGCTTTAACTTCTAGCTTAATTTTACTTTGATACTTTGGGTCAGATTTTTTTCCACAACTTTCCAAAATTAATACACTTAAAATCAAAAAAAGAAATACTTTCATTGAATATCCTTTTTATATTTTTTTATCATTTTTTTTACATTGTTTGAAGAGGTTCCACCGTAAGAATTTTTTGAATTCATTGAGTTTTTTACATCGAAAACTTTTAAAACACTTTTGTCTAAATCTTTATAGAATTTTTTTAATTCATCCAAAGAAATTTTGTTTAAAGTTTTACCTTTTCTCTCTGCAAAATTTACTAATTGGGAGGAAATACCATACGATTCTCTAAAAGTTAACTTTTTTTCTTTTACCAAATAGTCAGCAAAATCTGTTGCAGTAGTAAAACCTTCGTTAGCCATTTTGTGCATTCTATCCTTAGAAATTTTTAAATTATCGATCAATTCATATGACATTGTTAAAGTATCCTTAAGAGTATCATAACCTTCAAAGACTAAAGCCTTGTCATCCTGTAAATCTTTAAAATAAGACATAGGCAAACCTTTCATTATTATCAAAATTGAATTTAACTTACCGTAATTAATCCCAACTCTTCCTCTAATTAGTTCTGCAGGGTCTGGATTTTTTTTTTGAGGCATTATTGATGATCCAGTGAGAACACTATCGTTAAAATAAATTAATTTAAAACCATCAGAGTTTAAAATAATAAAATCTTCGGCCAATCTTGATAAATGCATCGCACATACAGCAGCAGCATATAAAAAATCAATTGCAAAATCTCTATCTGAAACCGAGTCGATTGAGTTATTAGTAGGTTTTTTAAAACCAAGTTTTTTAGAAGTAAAATTTCTATCAATTTTATATGAGGTGCCCGATAAAGCAGCTGAACCCAATGGAGATTCATTTAAAAGATTTAAATTATTTAGAAATCTTTTTTTGTCTCTGTTCAACATTTCATAGTACGCCAACAGGTAATGAGCAAATGAGATAGGTTGAGCATTTTTTAAGTGTGTAAACCCAGGCATAACTGTATCTGTATTTAGTTCAGCTTTTTTAATTAATATCTTCATTACACTTGTGATATCTTTTAGGATATCCTTAGAAGATTCTTTTACCCATAACTTAAAGTCTGTAACTACCTGATCATTTCTTGATCTTGCTGTGTGCATGAAACCAGCAGACGGGCCGATAATATCAAATAATTTTTTTTCTATATTTAAATGAATATCTTCATATTTTTCATGGAATATAAATTTACCTTCTTCAATTTGAGATTTTATTTTTTTTAACCCATTGATTATTTTTTTACCCTCACTAGAAGGAATAATTTTTTGCTTAACGAGCATTTGAGTATGTACAGAAGAAGCAATAATATCCTGTTTATAGAGTCTCTTGTCTATATTTATAGAAGACCCAATTCTTTGAAAAGACTTAGAAATTTTCCCTTTAAGTCTTTTTGACCAAACTGTTTTATTTTTATTTTTCATTTTACTATGCTATTTATAATTTAAATTAATATGATAATTAGTAAATCCTTTAAAATCTATATTCACATATTTGCTATCTTTTTCTTGGCTCAGCAACTATTGGGCGAAACAAACTACTTGAGCAATATAGTAGTCCACAAAGAACCCTTAGATATTAAGGAACTAAAATTTAAAGACATTAATCTTAATGAAGTTAATTTAACGGGTAAAAAAGGCAATATCATGATCCTAAATTTTTGGGCTACTTGGTGCGTTCCATGTAAAAAAGAAATGCCATCTCTAGAGAGGTTATCAAAAGAATATCCAGAAATCTTAATTTATCCTATAAATTTAGAGAAACCAAATCAGGTCAAAACAAAAATTTTTTTTACCGACTTAGGGCTATCAAAATTAAATATCTATTTTGACCCTAAATTTTCTTTAGTTAAATTATTTAACATGCGAGGAATACCAACAAGTATTCTAATAGATAAAAACAATAAAGAATTCGCAAGGGTTATTGGTGAAGTAGATTTTTTTGATAAATCTTTTATTAATTTTTTAAAAAAATATCTTTAGTTTTTAAAAAAATAGGCCAGAAGAACTAAAATAATTACTGCTATAAACTGAAGAAGCACTCTAAGTTGCATAAGTTTATTTGAATATTTTTTACTAGTATCTCCTCCCTTAAATAAAGTATAAATACCTAGTAACAAAACAATAGCGACAGCACCTAAAACACTAAAGCCTATAAAATTGAACAAAAAATCAGACATAATTAACTATCATGAGCTACTCATTAAACACAACTATTTTAAATCCTCTTTCTAGAGATAAACCAAAAAATGCCGTTATACTTTGTCACGGTTATGGAGGTGACGGTAAAGATATTTCATTACTAGCTAGTTACTGGAGAACTTATTTGCCTGATACATTATTTGTTTGCCCGGACGCACCAGAGAGATGCGCTGTAAACGCCACAGGCTTTCAATGGTTCGATTTAATGGACCAGACAAAAGATCAAGTTTTGGTAAAATCTTTAGTAGCTGAAATTAAATTAAACACTCTAATAGATGAGGTTATAAAAAATAACAATCTTACTGGAAAAAAAGTTGCCATAGGCGGATTTAGTCAAGGTTGTATGATCAGCTTACAAACAGGCATTAAAAGAAAAGATAAGATCAATTCTATCATAGGATACTCTGGAAAAATAATTGATACAACTCACTTACAAAATAATATTAATTCCCGACCAAATATAGCTTTAATGCATGGAGATCAGGATCAAATTGTGCCAGTAAGTTTTTTTCTCGAAGCAAAAGAATTTTTTAATAAAAATAATTATAAAATTGAATCAAAAATACTTAAAAATTGTGAGCATCGTATTCCAACTGAAGGTTCAAGTTTAGGATTAGAATTTTTGAAAAAAAATTTATATTGATATTTGTAAATTATTACAATTTTAAAACTTGATAACATTTTATTTATCAGGTAAATTTTTATAATGATAATTTCGATCAACGATAAAGTACCTTTAGAAAAGTGCCCTGCACTTGTGCTAAATGCAGATTTTAGGCCACTTAGTTATTATCCTTTGTCGTTATGGTGCTGGCAAGATGCTGTTAAATCAGTTTTTTTAGATAGAGTAACTATAGTGTCAAGTTACAAAAGAAAGATTAGAAGTCCTTCTTTTGAGATGGGTTTGCCAAGCGTAATCGCTCTCAAAAATTTTATTAAACCATCAAAAAATCCAAATTTTACAAGATTCAATGTTTTCTTGAGAGACAAATTTACTTGTCAGTATTGTGATGAAAGAAAAAATTTAACTTTTGATCATCTTCTTCCAAAATCAAAAGGTGGCCAAACAGATTGGGAAAATGTAGTGACAGCATGTTCAACCTGTAATGTGCAAAAAGGTGGTAAACTTTATAAAGATTGCGGTCTTATACTTACACAGAAACCTTTCAGGCCAACAGTTGATGATCTGCATAAAAATGGAAGATATTTTCCACCAAATTTCTTACACGAAAGCTGGATGGATTACCTTTACTGGGATATCGAGCTTGAGCCTTAATTAAATTTTTTCAGAAACTTTTATAGCTATACGAGACGATATTTTAATAACTTTATCTAACAATCCATATATACCATCTTTAGTAGCACCACCTTCATAGGCTAAATCTTTATGATGCAATTCATCTTCTCTAAATTTAATAATTTTTTTTTTTAGTTCTTTTTCATCTTCTTCAAGTTTATAAGTTTGATTCTGATAGTGACCATCTATTACCTCTTCAACAGAAGCCGTACAAAGCATTGCAGCTTTTTTACCTAGCATTGCTGTTCCAAAGCCTAAGCCCACTCCAAGCAAATCCCAAAGAGGAAGTAGTTTTGTAGGTTGTATATTTCTCTTTCGAATTTCTTCATCAAAAAATTCATAATGTTCTTTTTCATGCTCTTTCATTTCTTCAATTTGGTTTTTTAAATTTTCATCTTGTTTGAAAGTTTTAAGAGCTAAAAGTTGACCTTCATAAATCTTAATTGCACCACGTTCGCCAGCATGATCAACTCTTATTAATTCTTCTAAAAACTTTTTATTTGTTTTTTTCATTTTTTAAAATATATTTAAATGTAATAATTGATAATATTAAAGAAATAAATAAATTTATTGTCGCTAGCGATAAACCAAAGATTTTAAAATTTACATTTTTACAAGATTTAGGTTCGTTATTTGCCAATTCCTGCAACAATTCATTAGCTGTCATATTTTGCTTTAATCCTTTTATTTGGCAAATTAAGGACTCATCAAAAAAACTTTGCTCAATACCAAAATGATAAAAAGATATTAAAAAACTAGAAATAAAACTCATAAAAATAAGTATTAATAAAATTTTTTTAATTTTCTTAAAAAAAAAAAATATTAAACTAAAGAAAATTACAAAAAAATAAGGAAATCTTCCGATCAGGCAAAGATTGCAAGCTTCATAGCCAAGCACATACTCAATAAAGTAGGCGGACGTAAGCACTAAAATACTAAAAGAAAAAAATATAGCAATTAAGTTTTTGTTTAAAAATTTAAACATAAATTTTAATCAATAAATAAACAATTAAAGCAAGAACCACTATAGTTAAGCCAATTATAGTTGCCCATAAAGTACCTTTTTTTTCTAAAAAAAATGAAAATGTTGACCCAAATCTGAACGATAAATAAGCTACAATAAAAAATCTTAATCCTCTTGCAAACAAACAGGTAACAAAAAAAAAAATTAAATTAAATTGAATAAAACCACTAAAAATTGTGACCAACTTAAATGGAAGTGGTGTAAAAGCAGCAGTGAATAAGATCAACAACCAAGAAAAGGATCCTTCACTTGTTTGAAATTTTTCTTTCAAAAAATCAGTATTACTATATCCGTAAAACTCAAATACTTTTAACCCAAGTTCATTAAAAAAAAGAAATCCTATAAGGTAGCCTAAAAGACCACCTAAAGCAGAAAACAAAGTAGCTATTAAAAAAATTTTGAAATATTTTTCTTTCTTGGCCACAACCATTGGAACAATCATAATATCTGGTGGAACAGGGAAGAAAGAGCTTTCAATAAAAGATACTACAGCCAAGCTATAATCAGCAAATTTGCTAGATGCTAATTTTACACATTTATCAAAAAGGCTTTTCAACATTTTTTTATTTATAAAGCAATGAAATTTGAATACTATTTAATTATAAACTTTAAATGTTTAATTACCAAGGGCGAATGGTGGAACTGGTAGACGCGCCGGACTCAAAATCCGGTGGTAGCAATACTGTGAGAGTTCGAGTCTCTCTTCGCCCACCAAATTATGGAAATAAATAAACTAAATAGTCTTGTAGAATTATATTTTAAAAAATGTGATGAAATCGATCAAAAAAAACCTTTTTTAAAATGGTTAAAGTCAGGTAAACCAACTTATAACTGGGGGGATATAAAAGACAAAATTTTTAAACTTTCTTCTAAGATTAAAACTTTAGTCAATGAAGGAGACCGATGTTTAATTTTATCAGAGAACAGGCCTTATTGGTTATTGGCAGATATCGCTATAATGAATGCAGGAGGCATCTCAGTTCCAATTTTTACAACATACTCATCTAATGACTATGAGTATATTTTAAACGATTGTAAGCCCTCTCTAATAATTATTTCAAATGACAATCAATTTCAAAAAATAAAAAAATATATTAATTTAGATAGCCAGAAAATTATATCTTTTGAAAAGATAGAAGCCACAAGTTTATTAATACAAGATATTTTAAATGAAAATAATCATAAAGAAATTATTAATAAAAATTTAAAAAGAAATATGCCTGCATGTATAATCTATACATCCGGCACTTCAGGCAATCCTAAAGGAGTAGTATTGAGTCACGGTGGAATCTTATCTAACTGTGAGGGTGCTATTGATTTGCTCAAGCCACTGATAGAAAAAAAAAATCCAATATTTTTAACATGGTTACCTTTATCACACTCTTATGAACACACAGTTCAATTTATCCAGATTATTGTAGGGGCAAGAATTTACTATGCAGAAAGTTTAGAAAAACTAATTCCGAATATGGTTTTAGCTAAACCAACTATTATGACAGCCGTTCCAAGATTTTATCAAAATCTATTTACCAAGATTAACATAAATTTTGAAAAACAAGAGGGGATAAAAAAAAAAATTATCAGTAGGACTTTGAGTTTAGGAAAAAAATTACTCAAAAAAGAAAAATTAAGCTTTAGTGAAAAAATAATAAATTTAATTTGTAGCCTTTTAGTTCGAAAAAAAATACAAAAACAATTTGGTGGAAATCTACAAGCTTTTGTATCAGGTGGAGGAGCACTCGATCAAAATATTGGAGAATTTTTAAATGCTATAGGATTGCCAACTTTACAAGGATATGGTCTTACCGAAGCCTCACCAGTAGTTAGTTGCAATTTACCAAATCTAGTAAAAGTCGAAACTGTAGGGCCTCCATTTAGTACCAATGAAGTCAAAATTGCAGAGGATGGCGAAATTCTTATTAAAGGTGAAAATGTAATGTTAGGCTATTGGAATCAGGAAGAAGAAACAAAAAAAGTTATTAAAGAAGGATGGCTACATACAGGAGATATTGGAGAATTAGATGATAACAATTATTTAAAAATAACTGATAGAAAAAAAGATATTATTGTAAATCTTGGAGGAGATAATATTTCTCCAAGTAAAATTGAAAACATTTTATGTTTAAACCAATTAATTAAACAATCTTTTGTTTACGGAGATAAAAAGAATTATTTAGTTGCAATTATTGTTTGTGACAAAGAAATAAGTAAATTAAAAATTAAACTTATGATTGAAAATATTAATAAAAATTTAACTATAATAGAAAAAATTAAAAAATTTATTCTAATTCAAGATGAATTTACAATTGATAATGGAATGCTAACACCAACACTAAAGTTAAAAAGAAAAGAAATTATTAAAAATTATAAACAACAATTAGAAAATCTTTATTGAAATTAAAGTTAAAACAAAACTATTTTGCTTAAAAAAACATTGATATTGTTAACTTTTTTAAATTTTATTAAAAACAAAAAAATAAATTAAATAAATTAAAATTTGAGTAAGATTTTCAAAATAATTTATGTTTGACATGAATCTTTTATTAATTAATGTTTAATTAATAAACGAATCATTAAGATTTGTTTTAATAACAAGGGAGATAAAATGGCTAAACGTAGAAAAAAAGCAGCAAAAAAGAAAACTAAGAAAAAAGCTAAAAAAAGAAGAAGATAGTTTTTATTTTTTAACTAAACGCCCTTTTAATCAATTAATTAAAAGGGCGTTTTTTTTATTCTGCTTCTAAAATATTCTGATTTCTTCCTAAAGCTTTGTCCATTTTTTTTGAAACTTCTTCAGGTGACACTTTTAAAACTGCTTCAAATTCTGATTTTAATCTTTCATAGGCTTTTTCAAATAACTGTCTTTCGCTATATGACTGATCGGCAATTATATCGGAATTTTTATTAAGATCTTTTACTACTTCAGCAAGTTCGTAGATTTTTCCTGAATTAATCTTTTGATCATATTCCTGAGCACGCCTACTCCACATGGTTCTTTTAATTTTAGGTTTACTTTTTAAAATAGATACACATTTGGTTATTTGATTAATTGTAGAAATTGGACGTAAATTAATTTGCTGATTAATAGGAACAGTTAAAGTCAATTTTTCTTTTTCGATGAAAATCTTATAAAATTGTATATCTATTTGACCTATAGTTGCTTTCTCAACAGCGATAATTTTTCCAACACCATGTTTTGGATAGACTACTGAATCTTTAATATCGTATAATTTTTTTTCAGTTGGTTGTTTTTTTATTTTTTTAATTTCAATTTTTTCTTCAGGTGTGTATGTATTTTTATTTGTTGATTTTACCTGAGCTGTCTCAGTTCTTTTTTCTGTTTTAGATTTAGTTTTTTTTTCAACTACTTTTTTAACTTTTTTTATATTCTTAATTTTTTTTATTTTTTTAATTTTTTTTATTTTTGGCATTTTATTTACCTGGTTTTTCTGAAAAATGTTGACTGTGCTTGTTCTTTATATTTTTAAATTTTTCATGATCGATCATTGGGTCTTGTTTCTTTGTAATATTAGGCCATATTGCAGAAAACTTTTTGTTAATCAACAACCATTTTTCCATATCTTCTACGGTATCATCTGTATCAGCTTTAATCGCATCGATAGGACACTCAGGCTCACAAACACCACAGTCAATACATTCATCTGGGTTTATGGCTAAAAAATTTTCACCTTCATAAAAACAATCAACCGGACACACTTCGACACAATCAGTAAGCTTGCATTTAATGCATTCATCTTTAACAATATACGTCATAAGGATATTCTAATTAAACTATTTAATATTTAACGCAAGTAATTTGCTAAATGGACTAACTTTATTTTTATTTGTTGTTACTTTATCTTTATTCTTTTTATTATCAGAAGAAAAATAGTAAGTATCACTATCTTTTGATTTCTTATAGTTCATTAAACTCATTAATTTAAAGAAATTTTCTTTTGTACAGCCTAATAAATTCATCATTTCAGATGATATTTTAAATTTTCTACCCACTGTTGAGTCAATTATATTTATAAATAATTTTTCAAGTATATCTATACGAACAAAATAATCTTTAAACTTCTCAAATCCACATAGCAGAAGAAATTTCTCATTAAAATTTTCATTTATTACAAAATTTAATCCAAATTTTGGAATATTTAAGTCAGTGGGCATCTGATTAAAAATTTTCCATAGTGTTATTCTTAGCATTACCGCTTTTGGCTTTAACATTTTAGGTAAAAAAATATGGTAACGCCCAATTTTAATACCCATGTTCCAAAGTTTCTTTCTTTCTTCTTTTGAAATCAGCTTAATAATCTCATCAACAGTGTTTCTTTTTAAAACTCCATTATTTTCATAAAGTCGATAAGCTAAAGCCCTTAAGTATTGATTCTCAATTTTTATTGTTTTTAAATTAATTAAATTATCTAATACTTCGCTTACATATGAATCTATCCAATTTTTTAAGCATTGTTCTAGTTTTTTTTTTTCATCTGCAGGCAGTGCATCATCTGCTATAATCTCTATTTCTGGTGTTAAGTAGTTTTCACCTCTTTTAATTCTTGCTATAGGGTTATTTTGCCAAACAATTTTATCTTCAAAATCAATAGATAAATCTTTTTCTTTTATTATAGTTTGAACTCTTTTAATTAACTCTTCTTCTACACCTTTGCGCGCTGCTTTCTTTATAGATTTAAGATCCACATCTAGATTCTTTGAAATAAAATCTATTATAAATTTTAGTCCCTTTAGCTCACCAACATATTGTTTATCAATTAAAACTTTATGATCTTCATTCACCTCTGTTTCTAAGTTCATATCTTGTTTTAAACCTCTAGCCAAAATACTGATTTTTTTATCGATGAAGCTTTTAGTGAGCTCTTCGTGCAGTCTATCAGACAAAGTATCTTCAATACTCTTTGTTAATTGAATCCAGTAATCGGCATTTTCAACCCAGTCTTTTTTATTGGCTACATAAGACCAAGTTCTAACATTAGAAATTCTGTTTACTAAAACATCAATATTGCCATGCTGTTTTTCCAAACCATTTAATTGCATCTTCATATATTCATTTGGAATTCTCTTTTTTTTTAGTGATAAAAATTTAAAAACTGTTTCTACGGTATTGATATGCTGTCCATATGCTTTTTTTTCAAAATCTGGAACTTGACAGCATTCCCATAGTAATTTCAGATTATTTCTGTAGATATTATTTTCTTTATTTTTTTTTAGTAAAAATCTTAATACTGATTCATCAACAGACTCATTTGTTCTAATAAGATTTTTATTAGTTGGTTTTTCTTCAAGTGATAAAAGTAATTTTTCTTCAGAGTCAAAATTTAAATTTTCATTTCTCCAGTAAAGCATTTTAGTGTCTGGAAGAATATGGTTTTCTATTTTTTCTATCTCATCAGAGTTTAATATTTCACAATCTCCAGTTGTTCCAAAACTTCCATTGTTTTTGTAGCGCCCAGCCCTTCCCGCAATTTGAGACATTTCAACTAAATTTAATCTTCTTGTTTTTTTTCCATCAAATTTTTTTAAATTCGAAAAATAAATTTCATCGATATCCATATTTAATCCCATACCAATTGCGTCTGTGGCAACTAAGTAGTCAACATCACCTGATTGGTACAATTCAACCTGAGAACTTCTAGTTTTTGGACTTAGCGATCCCATAATAACAGCTGCCCCTCCTTTTTGACGTCTAACTAATTCTGCAATTGCATAAACCTCTTCAATTGAAAAAGCGATAATTGCAGTTTTTCTATCTAAACGTGAAATTTTTTTATAGCCACTAAAAGATAATTTTGAAAACCTCTCTTTTTTTAAAAATTCAACTTCACCAACTAAGTTAAAAATAATATTTCTCATAACTTGTGAGCCTAGAAACATTGTTAATTTTTCACCTCTTGCATGCAGCAGTCTATCAGTAAAGATATGTCCTCGTTCTTTATCCGCGCACATTTGTATTTCATCGATAGCTACAAAATCTACTGTTTTATCTTTTGGCATAGACTCAACTGTACAAACAAAATAATTAGCAGAGTTTGGAATTATTTTCTCTTCACCTGTAATTAAAGCAACTTTATTAACACCAATTTTTTTTACACACTTTTCATAAACTTCACGTGCTAACAACCGAAGAGGCAAACCAAAAATTCCTGAATCGAACTCTAACATTTTTTCTATAGCATCGTGAGTTTTGCCAGTATTTGTTGGACCTAAAAGAGCTATAATTTTTTTTGATGAGTTTTGCATTTGGTGTTTGATAATTTTTTTTATACTACATGTAGATATATAATGAGAACAAAATAAGAGTAAAACATGACCGAATCATTTTGTCAAATGTTCCAATTTTTAAGGTCTATAATATTTTCCAAATCCCAGAAGCAGTTACTACAATGCCATTAGAGTTAAATATTTCACATGTTATAAAAACAAGAGAATTAGTTTTTTTTTGAATTTTGACTTTTCCATTAAGTGTTTGATTTAAGATTCCAGCAGAGATGAATTTCATTTCTAGAGATATAGTCACACATCTTTTATTGCTTACTATGTGCGCTGCTGTACCCATGCTTGTATCTGCAACTGTAGACAAGAATCCACCATGTGCTTTTTTCCCGCTATTAAGATGAATTTCCTTAATATCAACTGAAAATTCAAAATTATTTGTATCAAGTTTTTTTAAACTTAATCCACCTATATGTTTCATGAAGTCGGTATTAGTTTCGTTCATAATTTTTTTTACCATATATTGGTATAATTTGTGAAAATATAACTGCAAACAATATTAAGAATATACCCAGTATCTTAATTTCATTTAAAAATTGATCTAAAATTAACCAAGCAAAAATTGCCGCAAATACCCCTTCAAGAGAAAATATAATCGCTGCTGGTGCCGGCGTTAAATTTTGGAGAGTATAAGTCTGCAACAAAAATGCTAAGCCACTAGATAAAACCCCAACATACAGTATTTCATAAGAATCTTTGAACATATTGCTGAGCGAAGGTTCTTCATAAATTACCATTGGTAAAATTGTAAATAAAAACGCAACTAAGCACTGCGACATTGCAATAGTGATAGGAAAATTAAAAAATTCAACTGTCTTCCGTATATATATTATATGAAAAGCCCAACAAAAAGCACTCAAGACGCCAAGCATGTCTCCATATCTAATAGAAACATCCTTTAACTCACTTAAAAGTAACCCGCCTATTGTACAAAAAACAACAGCAGGCCAGACTGACCAATGAATTTTTTTTGAAAAAATAAAATAATATATAAAAGGAACAATTAATACATACATGACAGTAAAAACTCCTGTATTTGCAACATCAGTATATATTAGTGAGACTTGTTGTAATGCCTGACCCACACCCAGTATAAATCCCAATAAAACTAAGTAGAAACAAACTTTTTTATTATCAATATTTTTTTTTTTTATTTTTCTTATCTCAAAAAAAAGAAAGAAGGGGAGTAACGTTAAAAAACCAATTAAAAATCTGCCGACATTAAAGGTATGAGGACCAATAAAATCCATACCCATATCTTGAGCTATAAAAGCAGAACCCCACAAAACTGAAGTAATAATTGCACAAACAAGAGAAAAAATATTTTTATTCACAGAATGTAAATATTGTAAATTTACCTAAACCGCAAGTTTGAACGCGAAGTCTTTTCCTAAACTTTGGCTTAAGTGAACACAAAATCTTGCTCCTTCGGCACCGTCAATAAATCTGTGATCGTAAGACAAAGAGACAGGTAATATTTTTCTTGTAATAATTTGCCCATCTTTTTTAACCACTTTGTCATATGATTTACCAACTCCAAGTATGGATAATTCTGGTGAGTTAATTATTGGGGTAAAAAAAGTCCCACCAATTCCTCCTAAACTAGAAATAGTCATTGATCCTCCAAAAAATTCTTTCTTATCAATTTTAAGCTCTCTACATAACTTGCTAACGGTTCTTAACTTCTGGCTTATTTCTTTAATATTTAATTGATCTACATCTCTGATTTTTGGAACCATCAAACCATTAGGAGTATCTACTGCTACACCGATATGGCAATATTTTTTATAAATAACTTTTCCACTTTCAGAGTTTATCGAAGCGTTGAAGTTAGGATATGCTTTAAGGCCATTTACCATTGCTCTCATGATAAAAGCTAGAGGAGTAATAGAAATTTTTTGTCCCGTATACAGATCTCTTAAAGAAGCTCTAAACTGTTCCATTTCTGTAATATCTATTTCTTCATGTTGGGTGACATGTGGAATTTCCGTCCAAGACCTAACAAGATGTGGACCAGATAATCTTTTTATTCTTGGAATATCTTTTACTTCAATCTCACCAAATTCATTGTGTTCATATTCATTTTTTTTATTTGTTTTGTTTTGAGCATCAACAATTGGAGTATCAATTAATTTTCTTTTTATATAATCCTTTACATCTTCTTTACTCACTCTTCCTGATCTCTCAGAACCGGGTATTTTAGAAATATCAGCGCCTAATTCTCTTGTAAATTTTCTTATATTTGGACTTGCTGGTTTTATCTTTCCTTCCGGAACCAAAGAAGTAAAGCTTATGTCTTTTTTTTTATTTTTTTTAGGAAATTCTATAATTTCATTTTTATTTGTAGCATTATTATTTTTACTTTCTGAAGCTGGAAGAGCTTTTTCTTTACTATTTTCTTTGTTATCTAGTAATAAAATTGTAGTTCCTTCAGAGACTTTGTCTCCTACCTTAATATTAATTTTTTTAATTATTCCGCTAAAATTTGAAGGCACTTCTACAGATGATTTGTCACTTTCTAATGTGATAACTGAATCATCTTTTTTAATTTCTTGACCTTCTTTTACTAAAATCTCGATAACTTCTACTTCTTTAAAATCACCTATATTTGGAACATGAATTTTTTGTTCAGCCATAACTACAATTTTGTTGGAAATACTTTTTTCTTATCAATATTATATTTTTTAAAAGCTCTTTCTGCGCTATCAGAGCCTAATAATTGTTCTTTTGCTAAAACACTTAGCGTATAAGCAACTATATGCTCTTTATCAACTTCAAAAAACTTTCTTAAATTTTTTCTTGTGTCACTTCTTCCAAATCCATCTGTACCTAAAGAATAAAATGGCTTGTCAGTATAAGGTCTAATTTGATCTGAAAATGACCTAACGTAATCAGTAACAGCTATAACTGGACCATCTCTTGTCTCTAAGCATTTTTGTACATAGCTTTTTTCTTTGTTATTATTCGGGTTTAAAAGATTCCTTCTTTCAACTTCCATTCCATCTTTTCTTAATTCATTAAAACTAGTAACACTCCAGATGTCAGAGTCGACACCATACTCTTCAGATAATATTTTTGCTGCCATTATAGCTTCTCTCAAAATTGTACCAGAACCCATTAATTGAATTTTAATTTTTCCTTTATTTTTATATTCATTTAATAAATACATTCCTTTTAAGATTCCCTTATCAGCTCCATCTGGCTTTTCAGGATGTGAGTAGTTTTCATTCATCGCTGTAATGTAATAAAAAACATTCTCATTCTTTTCATGCATTCTTCTTAATCCCTCTCTAAAAATTACCGCCATCTCATAAGAAAAAGTTGGATCATAAGAAACACAATTTGGAATCATAGAAGCTAAAATATGGCTATGACCATCTTGGTGTTGTAAGCCTTCACCAGCAAGCGTTGTTCTTCCTGCTGTAGCTCCTATTAAAAAACCTCTAGCTTGTGCATCTCCTGCTGCCCAGGCAAAATCGCCAATCCTTTGAAATCCAAACATTGAATAAAAAATGTATACTGGAATCATTTCTATATCGTGATTAGTATAAGCAGTTGCTGCTGCAATCCAGGAGGACATAGCTCCAGCTTCTGTAATTCCCTCTTCTAACACTTGGCCACTTTTTGTTTCTTTATACGAACTTAATTGTTCAGAGTCTTCTGGTTCATATTTTTGTCCTTCATGTGCATAAATTCCTATTTTTCTAAAAAAACCCTCCATGCCAAAAGTTCTTGCTTCATCTGGAATAATTGGAACTAGTCTAGGCGCAACATTTTGATCTCTAAGAAGATTAGTTAACATTCGAACAAGAGCCATTGTTGTAGACATTTCTTTGTCACCAGTAGATTTCATAAAACTTTCAAAAATATCTTTAGGGGGAGCTTTAATAGGTTTTGCAAGAGAAGATCTTTCAGGAATAAATCCACCAAGTTGTTTCCTTCTTTCTTTTAAGTATTTTATTTCTTCAGAATTTTCTGCAGGTTTATAATATTCTATATTCTTTACCTGCTCATCAGTTAGAGGGACGTTAAATCGATCTCTGTAATATAGTAAATCTTTTTCATCTAATTTTTTTTGTTGATGTGTTGTGTTTATGCTTTCACCAGATTTACCCATTCCATAGCCTTTAACAGTTTTAGCAATAACTACAGTTGGTGAACCTTGATGTTGCATCGCAGCATGATAAGCAGCATAAACTTTATGTGGATCGTGGCCACCTCTATTTAGTTTCCAAATATCATTGTCAGTCATAGATGAAACTAATTCTTTTAATTCTGGATATTTTCCAAAGAATCTCTCTCTTACATATGCGCCACCTTTAGCTTTCATTGCTTGATACTCTCCATCTACAACTTCATTCATTCGCTTCATTAATAGTCCAGTTTTGTCAGCTTTTAAAAGAGGATCCCAATACGAACCCCAGATTACTTTTAAAACATTCCAGCCTGCACCTCTGAAACTTCCTTCTAGTTCTTGAATAATTTTTCCATTTCCTCTTACAGGGCCATCTAATCTTTGAAGATTACAATTAATTACAAAAATTAAATTGTCCAGTTTTTCTCTAGCTGCTAAACTAATAGCACCTAATGACTCTGGCTCATCTGTTTCTCCATCTCCTATAAAAACCCAAATTTTTCTACCTTCATCTTTTAACAAACCTCTATTAATTAAATACTTCAAAAATCTTGCCTGATAAATTCCCATTATAGGACCAAGCCCCATTGAGACAGTAGGGAATTGCCAAAATTTTGGCATAAGCCAAGGATGAGGGTAAGAAGAAAGACCACCAGAGTCTACCTCTTGTCTAAATCTGTTTAATTGTTTTTCTGATATTCTACCTTCAAGAAATGCACGAGCATACATACCCGGAGCGGAATGTCCTTGAAAATAAATTAAGTCACCACCAAAATTATTATTTTTAGCTCTCCAAAAATGATTCATACCAACATCATAAAGTGTTGCTGCAGATGCGAATGTTCCTATGTGTCCTCCAAGTTCACTACTAATTTTATTAGCTTTGACAACCATAGTGGCTGCATTCCATCTTACATAAGCACGTATTTTTTTTTCTATATTTTGATCACCAGGTGATTTAACCTCAAGTTCTGGAGGTATAGTATTTATATAAGGCGTTGTTTTAGTGTCAGGTAAAACCAGTCCAGCAGTGTAAGCCTCAGATATAACTTTATTTAATAAATAACTTGCTCGAGATGGTCCATCATTTTCTATTACTGCATTTAGAGACTCAATCCATTCTTGTGTTTCAACTGGGTCGATGTCTTCTTTCGTTGAAGGTTGATTTAAAATTTGCTTAACAATTTTTTTTGGTTTGGTATTAGTAGACCTAGTTGAATCAACAACAGGAACCTCTTTTTTAATTTTATCTTTTTTGACAGCTTCATCCTCATTATTTGGAGAGCCATTTTCTAATTTTGCTAAAAGACTTCCCTTTGAGACCATGTCACCTATTTTCACTTTTAATTCAGATACTTTTCCAGAAAAAGGAGAAGGAACCTCTACACTTGATTTATCACTCTCTAAAGTAACAACAGGATCATCTTTATTTATTTGATCTCCAATCTTAACAAGTACTTCAATGATTTCTACAGACTCAAAATCTCCAATATCAGGAACAACAATGTTTTGGCTCATAAGTAATTAAAATTGAAGTTAATATACACTTATAAAAATTTTGTAAAATAAAAAAATAGTTAAAAAACCTAGCTAAATATCAAAAATATTCATTTTAATTATTATAAATTTTTTTTTCAGAAATCAAAGAAACTAATACTGCTATAAAAAGAAATATTACCGAAGCACTGCTAGTGGTAAAAAAACTACCAGATGTTCTTACTGGAAAAAATTCAATAAAGAAAATTAAAAAAAAAGGCATCATTTTATCGTCTATAGAATTCAAATCAATTTGAAAGCGAGTAGTTTTTTTTAAAAGTATTTTGTTTAATAGCATAAATACAAAAATTAAAATTATAGCTAGACCAAGCAGACCTAGGTCACTCAATATTTCAAGGTAATAATTATGCGGATGAGTATTACAGTTTACATGAGTTCTATAAGATTTTATGCCCCCACCAAAAAGAGGATTATTTTTGAATGAGTAAGAAAAACAGTATACTTGTGATATGTAAGGTTTTACCCATACTTCTTCTGGTTCGTTAAGAAGGTTTTTTGTTAAAAAAATTTTTACCACATATACTCCACTATTATAAAAAGCATTCATACGTTTTTTAAAAGATTTATTTACACTCACAGCTAGAGTTACAATCAAAAGAACAATTATAAAAATTGAAAAAAATTTTTTTCTAAAATTTTTATCTAAAGCTAAATAAATAAAAAAAGAAAAAACATATAAAACGAAAGGAGTTCTATTGCCACTAAGAATTATTCCAAACAACAAAATAATGAAAAATGAAGACTGTATTAAAAATTTATGAGATAGTTTTTTTTTTGTCAGAAAAGGAAGAAAAATAATAAATAATCCAAATTTTTGTAAATACCCACCAGCTATAAGCTCTGTCCCAAATACACCTGAATAACTATTAAAATATGGTTCATATCCAAAAATATCTTTCCCAAAAATAAACTGATAAAAAATATCAACACACACAAATGCAGCACAAATAGCACCGGCTAAAGAAAACCAATCTAGTCTTAGAATTTTTTGACTAATCAAAACTCTTAATATTAAGTATAGGGCAAGATATTTTAGATAAAGTATAGTTTTGAAAACAACTAATTTTGAAAAAACAAGGCTGTTAAAGTAAGAATCAAAAAAATTTATAATTAGAGTTACAAAAGTATAAATGAAAAAAAATATTATAATTTTGTCTAATTTATTAGTTTTAAATTTTATTAAATTTTTATTGTAAAAAAAAAGGGCAAAAAAACACAAAAGAAAAATATTTATATTTGTAACAAGATTTCCCAGTATTAGTGATAATGGAAATAAGCTAAATAAAATATTAATTATAGTCGAATTATGTTTATTTATATTATTCATAATATTTAAATCTTAATTTATGGAATATTGTATGTTTATCAATATATAACTATTGTAAAATAATTTATAAAATTAAAATGCGCTTGTAGCTCAACTGGATAGAGCGCTTGGCTACGGACCAGGAGGTTCTGGGTTCAAATCCTAGCAAGCGCACCAAAATGACAAGATTTGTAGTAAATGAAAATATGTTGAGATTAATTTTAGGTCTTTCTTTTGCAGTAAAAATAGCAGCCGCTTTTATTCTGCACGACAGAGGTCTAAGCAACGAATGGATAGTTCTTTTTAATAATTTTCAAAATTTTAACATATACAGCTATTACAATTTAGAGGGACAAACTATACCCAGTTCCTATATGCCTCCATTTTATTTAATGTTTATGTATATAACTAAACTTTTAAGTTTTAAATTATTTAATTTTATTTATTTATTATATTTTTTTCAAATTATTTTATCCACAGCTTCTGTAATACTATTTTTTAAACTTTGTAATTATTTTTTTGATAAAAAACTGTCTATTATTGGTGCAATAATATTTGCTTTTTTTCCTTTGCTTGTTTTTAGTAACGGGCTAATTTCTTCTGCCAGTCTTCAAGTTTTTTTTTACTTATTATTCTTTAACTTTTTAATTAAAGTTATTAATGATAAAAAAAAAATAAATATTATTCTATTTTCACTAGTTAATGTTTGTTGTTTATTTTTAAGAGGTGAATTTTTGATTGTATTATTTTTATCTCTTTTTTATATAATTTTAATTAATAAAAAAAATTTTAAGTTTGCCTTGATCACATTTCTTATTACATTTACAATCGTTTCACCCTATCTAGTGAGAAATTATATTAATACAAATTCAGTACATATTGTAAATGTGACTGGCTACGCACTGTGGAAAGGTAATAATCATTTTGCAAGAGTAGAGGGATTTCATGACTCCTTACACCCAACAGCTAGAGAGAATTGGCCTAAGGTTAGTGAATTTGACAATTTATATCAACAGCTAGATAATATAAAAATTAACAAAAGATATGAACAGGAAAGAGATCAAATTTTTTTACAAGAAGCAATAAATAATATTCTACAAGATAAAAAAAAATATTTTATTTTATATATAAAAAAAATCATTAGTTATTTTTTCATAGATAATAATTCTTCAATTTCAAATTATTATAATTTTTTTCATATTATACCGAACATAGTTATCGCAATATTAGCAGTACCGGGAATTTTTTTGAGTTGTACAAAAAGAAGAGATAATAAAATATTATACTTGTTAATGATTATGTTCGCACTTATATTTTTAATCTCAATGTTCTATATTTTACCGAGATATAAAATTTCAATTATTAGCTTTCAGATTTTATTTTCACTATTTACATTAGATTATATTTTTAAAAAATTTATAAAAAAAAATTAGATATGAAATATGTATTTTTACTATTTTATAATTTTTTAGAGGACGTTTTTCATCTTAGGAGAATTAAAAAATTTTTAAAAACAAATATCTTTTTTAAAAAACCAATTATATTTGATATAGGTGCTCATAAAGGCAAAGTAACTAAACTTTTCTTCGATTTATATAAGAATGCAAAAGTATATTCGTTTGAGCCAAATAAATTATTAGTTAAAATAATTAAACAAAATAATTTAAAAAAAAACTTAGTATTATGTAATTTGGCGCTTGGAGAAAAAGAAAAGGAAACAACAATAGATATAAGCGACTTAGATCTGACAAGTACATTGTCTAAAATAGACCAAAATTCATTTTACCTACAGATAAAAAGATTAATATTGGGGAAAAAAACAAATTCTTACAAACAAAAAGTGAAAGTTACAACCTTAGACCATTTTTGTAAAAAAAAAAAAATTACAAAAATTGATTTAATCAAAATTGACATAGAAGGTTACGAATACATGCTTTTGCTAGGTTCAAAAAAAATAATTAAAAATATTCATTACATAATAATAGAAGTTCAAAAAAATAATATGTATAAAAATTATTCACATGAAAAAATAGAAAGATTTCTTAAAAAAAATAATTTTTACTTATTGAAAAAATTTGATTTTCCATTCATGTTTTTTCAGGATAGAGTTTATAAAAATGAAAAATTCAATTAACTTAAATTTTTTTAATAATATTTAATGAAAATATTTGCTAATTTTTTTATTTGTAATTAACCACTCGTGAACATCTTTACAAATTTGATCTATATTTTTTGAAGGCAGCCACTTATAAAACTTATTTACTTTTTTATTATCTGTTATGTAGTAAGGCACATCAAACTTAGAGGTTTTTTTAAATTTTGTTATCTCAAGTTTATTACCAGTTAGCTTTTCACATTTTGCTGTCAACTGTTTTAGCGATACTGAGTTTTTAATACCACCACCAATGTTAAATATATTATTAAATTTTTTATTTAGATTTATAATTTGTAAATAAATAATATCACAAACATCATCAATATGAATTACATCTCTTATTTGGTGGCCATATCCTCCAAAACCAATATAAGAAAGTTTTCTTTTTAATATGTGTTTAGCAATCCACATAGAAATGAAACCTTGATCTTGCTTTCCAAACTGCCAAGGTCCTGCAACAACGCCAAATCTATTTATAATATATTTAATGTTATCACTATAGCTATATTCTTTAATTAAATCTTCAGAGGACAACTTACTAAACCCATAAAGAGATTTAGCTAATTTAGTTTCAAACTTTTCGTTAACTTTAAATTTTAAATTTATTTTATTTAAAATATTTTTTTTTTTTATTAATTTTCTTAAACTATCAATAGAGTACACTCTACTTGTTGATAAAAAAATTATTTTCGATTTATTCTTTTTACATTTTTTTAAAATATTAAAAGTACCAATTAAATTTGTATTAATTACTCTGTCAGGATCTTTATTTGAAGCCTCTATAGATGGTTCCGCACAGCAGTCTATTATTAAGTCAAATTTTGGAAGACTAGAAATTTTCTTGTAGTCTTCAATATTTATTTTATAGTTTTTAATTTTAAAAGTATCTAATCTATTCTTATTTATTCGAGAACCATTTCTAAATAGATTGTCAAGACTAAATACCTTAGAATTATTTAGTTTTTTTTTTAAATAAATAGCTAAATTTGATCCAATAAATCCACAACCGCCAGTAATTAATATCCTCATGTATCAAAAAATATTATATTAAATAAAAACAATATGATTTCTATATTAATACCAATAAGAAATGAGTACGAAAATTTAGACGAGATTGAAAGTATTTTTAAAGAAAATTTTTACGAAATTAAGCATGAAGTGATTTTAATCAATGATTTTAGCACAGACGATAGCATTATAAAAGCTGACGAGATTTCAAAAAGAAATAAAAATTTTACCGTATTGAACAACCTAAAAAAAGGGCTCGGAGGAGCGATTAATCTTGGCATAGAAAATGCGAATGGAAAATACATTTGTATTATGATGGCAGATTTTTCGGATGATATTAATGATTTAAAAAAATACTATAACCTGATGGAGGAAAATAATTACGATGCAGTTTTTGGATCAAGATTTACTACCAATTCAATAGTTAGCGGTTACCCCACAAAAAAATTACTATTAAATAGAATATTTAATATAATTGTAAAGTTAATTTTTTTAAATAGATATAACGATTACACTAATGCTTTTAAAATATATAAATCTGAAGTTGTTAAAAGTTTTTTACCTTTGATTTCAGAAAGTTTTAATATATTTTTAGAGCTCCCTCTTAAAGTTATTTCAAGAAAATATAACATTAAAGTCATACCAATAAATTGGAGAAGTAGAAAGAAAGGGCATGCAAAATTTAAAATTCATGAGCTGAGATCGAAATATTTATTTACATTAATTTATTGTTTTATAGAGAAAGTTTTACTAAATAAAAAAAAATAAAAATGAAACTATTTTTTAAAAAATATAATTATTTTAATATTACTTAATTTGATTGACCTACCAATATTGTCTTTGTTGTTATAGATAAGCGTAAAACAAAATAACTAATCCTAAAAAAATTCTATAAACTACAAAAGAGACTAAACTAAATTTTTGTAAAAATTTTAATAAAAATTTAATTGTTATGTAGGAAAATAAAAAAGACAAACAAACACCAAGAAAATTTAACAATGAAAAAGTAAAATTTTTTTCAATTATTAATTGTTGTATATTAAATAAGCTTGCAGCACCCAAAGTTGGTATTGATAATAAAAAAGAAATCTTTGCAGAATTTACTCTATCAAAATTAAAAAATCTCGCTCCACTCATTGTTATTCCAGATCTACTCACACCAGGTATTAAAGATAAAATTTGGAATAGGCCGATATATAACGCAGTAATATAATTAAAATCTTTATCAAATGATTTTTTTACTTTTAACTGATCACAAAAATAAAGTACCACACCAAAAATAATTGTCGACCAGCCAATTACTTTATAGTTTCTTAAATTATCTATTAAGTTATACTTAATTAATAGAAATCCAAAAACCATTACAGGAATAGAACTGAGTATTATCTTGAAAAATAATTGTTTATTATTTATAAAATCTAAAAGTTCTTTTCTAAAATATAATACTATTGCTAGCAAAGAGCCGAAGTGAAGGCTTACATCTAGGGTTAAATTTTCATTGCTAAAATTAAAGTATTTTGAAATTAATATTAAGTGAGCAGAAGAACTAATTGGAAGAAATTCAGTAATACCTTGAACTATCGATAAAATTATTATCTCAACCATTTATTTTGTTTTATAAATCTTTTAGTATTTTATTGATATGCATATTTGCTATGCAAAAAAAACATATGTAAAAGCTCATATAATTTGAATTTATGTCAATATTATTTACCCTTTATCTATTTAAAGAGCTTTAATTTTAGTTAAGTTAATCAACTTTATGAAAAAAAAAATGCTTCAATTTTTAAATTTGCAACAAATAACACCAGACAAAAGAACCACAGTTGATAGAAAAAAAGATTTTCATGAAATTTATAAAGAATATATTAATGAAAAAGCTCAAGAACAATCAAGTAGGTGTTCCCAGTGCGGAGTGCCATTCTGCCAAGTCCACTGTCCACTCCATAATAATATTCCTGATTGGTTAAAACTGACTGCAGAGGGAAGATTACAAGAAGCTTATGAGCTTTCTCAAAGCACAAATAACATGCCTGAAGTTTGTGGAAGAATCTGTCCTCAAGATAGACTCTGTGAAGGTAACTGTGTAATTGAACAATCTGGACACGGTACAGTTACTATTGGATCTATAGAAAAATATATTACAGACACTGCTTGGGAAAAGAATTGGATTAAACCAATAGTGATAAAAAAAGAACTAAAACAGTCCATAGGAATTATAGGCGCAGGACCTGCTGGATTAGCATGCGCAGAAGAATTAAGAAAATTTGGGTATCAGGTAACTGTATATGATAGATATGACAGACCAGGTGGTTTACTAATTTATGGAATACCAAATTTTAAATTAGAAAAATTTGTAGTTGAAAGAAGAACTAAGCTTCTAAAACAAGGTGGAATTAAATTTATACAAAATTTTGAAATCGGAAAGAACATGAGCTTGTATGATCTAAAAAAAGAACATGATGCTGTTCTAATTGCAACTGGTGTTTACAAAACAAGAGAATTAGAAATTCAAGGAGGTGATTTAGAAAATATTTTTCCAGCTATGGATTTTTTAATAGCATCAAATAGAAAAGGACTCGGAGATAAAGTTAAACTCTTTGACAACGGAACATTGAATGCTGAAGGCAAAGATGTAGTTGTAATAGGAGGTGGTGATACTGCCATGGATTGCGTTAGAACTGCAACACGTCAAAAAGCAAATTCTGTTAAATGCTTATACAGAAGAGACAAGGAGAATATGCCTGGATCTGCTAGGGAGGTTGCTAATGCTATAGAAGAAGGTGTCGAATTTATTTGGTTAACAAGTCCAAAAAAATTTATTGGAGACAAAAAAGTTAAAGAAGTTCAAGTTGAAAAAATGACACTTGGAACAGCGGATTCAACAGGCAGAAGAAAACCTGAGGTAAAGGAAAATTCTGAGCATAGTATAAAAGCCGACATCGTAATTAAATCCTTAGGTTTTGATCCAGAGAATATTCCAGAACTATTTTCAGCAAAAGAATTGGTGGTTTCTAGGTGGGGAACGATAAAAATAGATCTAAACACTATGCAAACTAATATTGAAGGCATTTTTGCAGCTGGCGACATTGTAAGAGGAGCTTCACTAGTAGTCTGGGCTATTAAAGATGGAAGAGATGCCGCTTCACAAATTCAAAAATATTTAAAAGAAAAGATTATTCAAAAAGATAAGGTAAAAGCTGCATAGTTATGGGTAATTATTTCAAATATTTAAAAAATAAAAAATTACTGCAGGATAATTTAGCTTACGACCCTAGTACAGAGCATGACGCCTGTGGAGTTGGTTTGATAGCTAAAACAGACGGAAAAAAATCAAGAAAAATTGTAGAATTTGGAATCGAGGCATTAAAAGCAGTTTGGCATAGAGGTGCTGTAGATGCTGACGGCAAATCAGGAGATGGCGCTGGTATGCAGCTTGAAATCTCACCAGACTTTTTTAAAGAGAAAATTTTATCAACTGGCCACAAACACGATGCGAGCAAAAGAATATGCATAGGAATGATTTTTCTACCCAGAACTAATTATTCAGACCAAGAGAAATGTAGAGAAATTATTGAGTCAGTTTTATTACAAGAGAATTTTTCTATTTATGGATGGAGACAAGTGCCAGTTAACCCTAAAGTTTTAGGAAAAACTGCAGACCAAAATAGACCAGAGATTGCACAAGTGTTATTTAAAAAAAATGAAGAACTAGCAACCAATGATTTGGAAAGAGAATTATTTGTTACAAGAAAAAAAATAGAAAAAATAGCAAGAGAGAGTCAGCTGAAAGAATTTTATATTTGTTCGTTTAGTTCAAGATCTATCGTCTACAAAGGGATGTTTTTAGCAGAAGCGCTTGCCGATTTTTACCCAGATTTAAAAGATAAAAAATTTACGTCAAGATTTGTTATTTTTCATCAAAGATATTCTACAAATACATTTCCAAGCTGGGATCTTGCACAACCATTTAGAACTTTAGCTCACAACGGAGAGATTAATACTGTTAAAGGAAACATAAATTGGATGAAAATACATGAACAAGATATGTCAAGTTCATTATTTAAAAACGTTGAGGATTTAAAACCAGTTATTGCCGCAGGAAGTTCTGACTCAGGCGCCTTAGACAATGTTTTTGAACTACTAACACACTCAGGTAAATTAGCGCCATTAATCAAGCTTATGATGATACCTGATGCCTGGTCTAAAAGAAGTAAAACGGTACCAAAGAATCATCAAGACTTATTCAATTTTTTAAACAGTTCAATCGAACCTTGGGATGGCCCTGCCGCAATTTGTGCTACCGACGCAAAATGGGTTTTAGCAGCCACTGATAGAAATGGCTTAAGACCTTTAAGATATGCAATTACATCAGATAATTTATTTTATGCTGGTTCGGAGTCTGGAATGATTAAACTACCTGAAGAAAAAATTATTTCGAAAGGTAAATTGGGACCAGGACAAATCATTGCAATAGATTTAAAACTAGGAAAATTATTTCACGATAAAGAGATCAAAGATTACATTGCTAATGACTATAAAAAATATAGCAAACAAATTATAGATTTAGATAAAAAAATTTTTATCGAAAAAGAAAAGCCAGAATTTACATCTGAAGAGTTAAAAAAAAGACAATATTTGTCTGGTCTTAGCGTAGAAGATTTAGAACTTATTCTTCATCCTATGGCAGAAGATGGAAAAGAGGCAATAGGTTCTATGGGAGACGATACACCTGTAGCTGTTTTATCTAATAATTATAGACCTATTTCCCATTATTTTAGACAAAATTTTAGCCAAGTTACTAATCCACCGATTGATTCTTTAAGAGAAAATAAAGTAATGAGTCTTAAAACTAGATTTGGAAATTTAGGTAATATCTTAGATTTTGACAACTTAACTGAAGAAAATATTTATGTTTTAGAAAGTCCAATTTTAACTAACTCTCAATTTAAAAAATTTAAAAATTTATTTAAAAAAAAAATTAGAATATTAGACTGTACTTTTGATATAAACGCTTCACTTAAAGAGAGAATAGAAAAAATACAAGAAGAAGCAGAAACTGCAGTACGAGAAGGAAACAATAATTTAATATTATCGGATAAGAAAATTAGTACATCCCGTGCAAGTATACCTTCTGTTTTAGCAGTTGGCGCGGTTCACGCATATTTAGTAAAATTAGGTTTAAGAGGATATTGTTCAATAAATGTTGAAAGTTCAGATGTTTTAGACACACATTCTTTTGCAGTGCTGATTGGCGTTGGTGCAACTACCATCAATCCTTATTTAACGATAGACAGCATTTATCAAAGATTTGAAAAAAAACTATTTAACAATTTTGATTTTGAAAGTTGTGTTGTTAAATTTAAAAAGTCTATAGACGATGGCTTGTTGAAGATTATGTCTAAAATGGGCATTTCAGTGATTAGTTCTTATAGAGGAGGATGTAATTTTGAAGCCGTAGGTCTAAGTAGAGCTATTGTATCAGACTATTTTCCTGGAATGAGTTCAAGAATATCCGGCATAGGTATAGGGGGTATTGAAAAAAAAATCAAAGAACATCATAATAATTTTATTTCAAGCAATATCGTAAACTTACCAATAGGTGGTATCTACAGATACAGAAAAACTGGGGAGCAGCATCAATTTCAAGGAAACTTAATTCATGTATTACAACATGCTGTAGGAACAGATTCGTATGATCATTATAAAAAATATTCTAAAGGTATTCATGATTTACCTCCTATTAGTTTGAGAGATTTATTGGAATTTAAAGAAAAGAAAGAATCTATAAATATTAATGAAGTAGAGCCATTGTCAGAGATCTTAAAAAGATTCGGAAGTGGAAGCATGTCTCACGGAGCGTTATCAGCAGAAGCACATGAGACTTTAGGTATAGGAATGAATAGAATTAAGGGAGCCTCTTGTAGCGGAGAAGGAGGAGAAGATGAAAAACGTTTCACTAAGCTGTCAAATGGAGACTCTGCTAATTCCAGAATAAAACAAGTGGCTTCAGCGCGATTTGGCGTAACAATTAATTACATTAATAATTGTAATGAGATTGAAATCAAAATGGCTCAAGGTGCAAAGCCTGGCGAGGGCGGGCAGTTACCCGGATTTAAAGTTACAGATGAAATAGCTAAGCTAAGACATTCTACACCTGGTGTAACCTTGATTTCTCCACCTCCCCATCACGATATCTACTCAATAGAAGATTTAGCCCAGCTGATCTATGATTTAAAACAAATTAATCCCGGAGCTCGAATAGGAGTAAAATTAGTTGCTTCTACCGGCATAGGAACAATAGCAGCTGGTGTAGCAAAAGCTAAAGCAGATGTAATCTTAATTTCTGGTCATTCAGGAGGTACAGGCGCTAGTCCACAAACAAGCATTAAGCATGCAGGCATTCCATGGGAGATGGGCTTAACAGAAGCCAATCAAATTTTAACGCTTAACAATCTAAGGCACAAAATTACTTTAAGAACTGATGGCGGACTTAAAACAGGAAAAGACATAGTCATGGCAGCTATGATGGGGGCCGAAGAATATGGAATGGGTACTTCTTCGTTAGTTGCAATGGGATGTATACTAGTGAGACAATGCCATTCAAACACTTGCCCAGTTGGAGTCTGCAGTCAAGATAAATCATTAAGAAAAAAATTTACTGGTACGCCGGACAAAGTTGTAAATTTTTTTACTTTTGTCGCAACTGAAGTTAGGGAAATTCTTGCATCGTTAGGGTATAAATCTATTAACGAAATTATTGGAAGAACCGATCTTCTAACTCAAATAAATAAAGGCTCACCAAATCTAGACGATCTAGATCTAAACCCTCTTCTTGTTCAGGCTGATCCAGGAGACAACCCAAGATATTGTAAAGATAACCAAATTAATAAAGTAACAGACACATTAGATGAAAAAATTTGGTCTGATATAAAAAAAAAAATAAACAACAAAGACAAGTTTAATTTTGAATATAATATTGAAAATACACACAGGTCAGTAGGCACTAGGCTTTCACATTATTTATATAAGACTTATGGTGACAATAAATTAAATGAAAATTCTATAATTATTAAACTTAATGGTAGCGCAGGCCAATCATTAGGAGCTTTTTTAATCAAGGGATTAAAATTAATAGTCGAAGGAGACACAAATGACTATGTTGGTAAAAGTCTTTCAGGAGGAAAAATAGTTGTACGCCCCTCAAGTAAAAGCAAATTAGTTTCAAATAAAAACGTTATTATTGGAAATACAGTTTTATATGGAGCAACTGCAGGAAAACTTTATGCTTCAGGGCAAGCAGGTGAGCGTTTTGCAGTTAGAAACTCAGGTAGTCTTGCTGTTGTGGAAGGATGTGGAGCACACGGATGCGAATATATGACTGGTGGAAGTGTAATTATTCTTGGGCAAGTAGGAGATAATTTTGGAGCTGGCATGACAGGAGGAATGGCCTTTATTTACGATCCAAAAAATAATTTTGAAAATTTTGTAAATCCAGCTTCAATTATATGGCAACAAATTGAAACTGAGTATTGGAAAAATTTTTTAAAAAACAATTTAGAAGATTTTTTTAAAGAAACAAATTCGAATATTACTAAAGAAATCTTAGATAATTATGAAAAAGAATTGCCAAATTTTAAGCAGGTATGTCCAATTGAGATGCTAGACAAGTTAGATAAACCAATCACCTTAAAGAACGCGGTCAAGAAAGTAAGCTAAATGAAAAAAAAAAATTTTTTTTGTTTTGGTTTTGGTCAAGTTGCAAAAAGTTTTATAAAAAAAATCAATTTAGAAAATTTAGATATTAATTTAACAACAACTTCTAGAGATGAGTCTTTAAAGAAAACCTTTGATAATATTACCTATAATAGCTTTCAGTTCTCCGAAAACTCTTTTGATCAAAAATTAATTGAGAGTTTAAAATTTTCAGATCATATATTGGTATCCATAGCTCCAGTTAAAGGAGAAGATATAGTTATAAAAAATTTTCAAAATATTATAGAAAACAGCATCCCAAAGTGGATTACATATTTATCTGCTACTAGTGTTTACGGAAATCACAACGGAAATTGGGTAGATGAAAATAGCAAAACAAATCCAACATCATCAAATGGTATAGATAGGTTGAGTGCAGAAAAATCTTGGTTGAATTTAGCAGAAAGTAAAAACTTACCATTACAAATATTTAGACTGTCAGGAATTTACTCTAGTGAAAATAATATTTTAACTAGACTTAAGGAGGGTAATGCAAAAATAATTGATAAGAAAAATCAATTCTTTTCAAGAATACATTTAGAAGATATTGCAAACATTTTATTTAAGTCTCTTCAAAACTTTAAAACAAAAGAAATCTATAATGTGTCTGATGATAAGCCTACACCATCTGGAGAACCTATCATACATGGATCTAAACTGTTAAATATTGAGAAACCACAAGTAGCTGACCTGTCTACTATAGAAAGTGAAATGATAAAAAATTTTTATAAGGACTCTAAAAAAGTAAGCAATAAAAAAATGAAAGAATTTTTTAGTTATAAATTAAAATATCCAACTTATGTTGAAGGACTAAACCACATTTTCAACAATACTATTTAATTCTTTAATTATTTTTTTTAAAGAAATTTTATCAGATAAACTATGATCACCTTTTTTAATTATTATTAGTTTTTTTTTAGCTTTTTTAAATACTGACAGAACTTTTCTAGAAAACGATACTGGAACTAGTTCATCATTTTTTCCATGAACCATAGTGACATAAATTTTAGTATTATTTTTTTTTGATAAAACTTTATTTTTTCTTCCATCTTTTATTAGCTGATATGTAACAGGATATTCATATTGTTTTTGCTTAAATTTTGATTGCCCATGTTTGATAATACTTATGCCTTTTTGTTCAATTTCTTTTTTTATCTTCTTTGTGAAGCGTTTCCACATTAATCTCTCAAGGAATTCAGGGGCAGAACCAATTCCCAGAAAACCTTTAATTTGTTTTTTGAAATATTTAAATTGATTTAAAGCTATCCATGCCCCCATACTTGAACCAACTAAGATAAAATTATTTTTTTTTACTATTTTTTTAATTGAGTTTTTGGCATCTATTGACCATTCACTTATATTTCCTTTTATAAATTTTCCAGACGATTTACCATGACCAGAGTATTCGATAGCCAAAAAACCTAATTTATTTTTAACAGCATATCTTTTAAAAGCTTGAGGTTTTTTTCCATCAATGTCAGACATAAAACCTGGAAGAAAAATTATATATAGTTTTTTTTTATAATAATTGTCTATATATCTCAGTTTTTTGGTATTAGAGATTTTAAGATATTTAAATTTTTTCATATAAAGTTTATTGCTTACATCTGATAATATATAGTTTTAAAAATGTCTTCTACAATAAAAGTTTTACAAGTAATACCAAAACTAGGATTTGGCGGCGCTGAAACTGGTTGCTATGATCTTGCTCATTTTTTAGCTGAACAAGACTGTAAATCTTTTTTGATAACTAGCGGTGGTCAACTTTTAAAATATGTTAGGAGAGATAAAATAAAAGTAATTCGTCTACCGGTCCAATCAAAAAATCCTGTAATTATTTTTTTTAATTTTATCGTTATTTTTTTTATATTATTGATATACAATATCGACATTGTGCACGCTCGAAGTCGTGCCCCCGCATGGTCTTGCTTGTGGGCTTGTTTTTTTTCAGGAAGAAAATTTGTTACTACTTTTCATGGAACTTATAATTTTTCAAGTAAATTTAAACATTTCTACAATAGCGTTATGGTCCGATCAAAATTAATTATTGGGGGTTCAAATTTTATTTTTAATCACATAAAAGATAAGTATCAAAAATATTTAAATCCTAAAAAAAAGAAGTTAATGGTAATTTTTAGAGGAATTAATCTAGAATATTTTAATACAAACAACACATCTGAAAAAAAAACCAATATTTTAATATCAAATTGGAAAATTGATAAAAAAAATTTCATTATTTTGCTTCCTGGACGATTAACTAGATGGAAAGGACAGGAAATATTTATTGAATCTTTGAGTCTGCTTATAGAGGAACATAATTATGAAAATTTTCATGCAATTATTTTAGGCTCCGATCAAGGAAGAGGAGTTTATTCAAAAAAACTTGAACTTTTAGTCGAGAGACATAGGCTTAGAAAAAAAATAACTTTTATCGAAAGCTGTAAACAAATGCCTCTAGCGTATAAATTGAGTGATCTTGTTATATCGTGCTCAATCGAACCAGAAGCATTTGGAAGAGTGGCGGTGGAAGCTCAAGCGATGAACAAACCTATTATTGCAAGTGATATTGGCGGTTCTAGAGAAACAGTATTAAATGGAAGGTCAGGCTTATTATATAAATACAATGACAAAAAAGAATTAGCCAAGAGTATAATCAAAATTATGGAAATGAATAAAAAATACTTGAGTCAAATGGGTGAACAAGGAAGAAAAAATGTGGAAAAAAAATTTAATGTTGATCAAATGTGTCAAAGCACCTTTACAGAGTACAAGAAACTACTTAAATAAAACAAACAATGCCTAATATTCAACTTTTAGACGGAAAAAAAATATCTTTTGAAAAATCGATTGATGGTTTTGAGCTTACAAAAAAAATTAGTAAATCTCTTGAAAAAGAAGCTTTCATTATGTCTGTAAATGGAGAGCTTAAAGATTTAAGTTTTAAAATCAAAAAAGACTCAAATGTAGAGATTATTACATCTAAAGAGAAAAAAGGATTAGAAGTTTTACGTCATGACACAGCTCATATACTAGCAATGGCAGTTCAAGAATTATATCCAGGAACACAAGTAACTATTGGTCCAGTAATAGAAAATGGTTTTTATTATGATTTTGCTAGAAAGGAATCATTTACCAAAGATGATTTAAAAAAAATTGAAAAAAAAATGGAAGAAATTGTAGATAGAAATGAAAAAACTTCTAGACATGTTTGGAAAAGAGAAGATGCGATAAAACATTTTAAAAAAATAGGTGAAAAATATAAAGCAGAAATTATTGAGAGTATTCCTGCTGGAGAAGAAGTTTCAGTTTATAGCCATGGAAATTGGAGTGATTTATGCCGAGGTCCACATTTGCCCTCAACTGGAAAAATAGGAAAAGCTTTCAAGCTCATTAAAGTTTCAGGAGCCTACTGGAGAGGTGATTCAAATAATGAAATGTTGCAAAGAATTTATGGAACATGTTGGTCGTCAAAAAAAGAATTAGAAGAATACCTTCACAGATTACAAGAAGCTGAAAAAAGGGACCATCGAAAACTTGGAAGAGAAATGGATTTGTTTCATTTTAGAGAAGAAAGTCCCGGAGCTGTATTTTGGCACGAAAAAGGTTGGACTCTTTTTCAGAGATTAATTGAGTATATGAGAATGAAACAAAGATTGGCTGGATATAAAGAAATTAATACACCAGAATTATTAGATAGAAGTTTATGGGAAAAATCTGGTCATTGGGAAAAATTTAGTGAACACATGTATACCTCCGAAACTCCTGATGAAAAAGTTTTTGCCATTAAACCCATGAACTGTCCTGGCTGTGTTCAAGTTTTTAATCAAGGCTTAAAAAGCTATCGTGATTTACCTTTAAAATTATCTGAATTTGGTAAAGTTCATCGTTACGAACCTTCAGGAGCACTCCATGGACTCCTAAGAGTAAGAGCTTTTACTCAAGATGACGCTCATATTTTTTGTACAGATGATCAGATCACTGAAGAGACATTAAGTGTAACAAATTTAATTTTAAAAATTTATAAAGATTTGGGTTTTGAAAATGTAATATTAAAGTACTCTGATAGACCAGAGAAAAGAGTTGGAGATGATAAAATTTGGGACAAATCAGAGTCGGCTTTACTTGCTGCCATAAAAATTTCAAAACTAGAGTATATAATTAATAAAGGTGAGGGTGCTTTTTACGGTCCTAAAATAGAATTTGTATTAAGAGATGCTATAGGTAGAGATTGGCAATGCGGTACCTTACAAGTAGACCTAAACCTTCCTGAAAGACTAGGGGCGTCATATGTTGATAAAGATGGATCAAAAAAAGTTCCTGTAATGTTACATAGAGCTTTATTTGGTTCCTTAGAAAGATTTATAGGAATTATAATAGAAAATTACGCCGGTAAACTACCTTTTTGGTTAGCGCCAACACAAGTTGTAATACTGCCCATTGCAGAAGAAAACAATAACTATGTAAAAAAGTTATTTGAAGATCTATTTAAAGAAGGTATAAAATGCGAAATGGATTTAAGAAACCAAAAAATAAATTATAAAATTCGAGAACATTCCTTAGCTAAAGTACCAATGATTTTAGTTTGTGGAAAAAAAGAAGTTGCTGAAAGCACAGTGACAGTTCGTAAACTTGGATCTGATAATCAGGAAACCTTTAAAAGAGAAGACCTAATTAAAAACATTCTAGATGCTGACAAACTTCCTTTAAATTAAGTGTCACATTTTAAACCTAATTATTTTCAAAGAAGAAGTAGACCACAAGGCCCAAAGTCTAATCAACAGATAAGAGCTATCGATGTTCAGGTTATTGGTAGTGATGGAAATAATGTTGGAATCTTAACTTTGAAAAAAGCAATAGAACTTGCAAAAGAAGAAGGCTTGGACTTGATCGAAATTTCTCCTAATGCAAATCCACCAGTTTGCAAAATTATGGATATGGGTAAATATAAATATGATTTACAAAAAAAAACAAATATTGCTAAAAAAAAACAAAAAGTAGTTGCACTAAAAGAAATAAAAATGAGACCAGGAACTGATGTCCATGATTATAATTTTAAAGTAAAAAATGCTAAAAAATTTTTGGTTAATAAAGATAAAGTTAAATTCACAGTTAAATTTAAAGGAAGAGAAATGCAGCATATTAATCTAGGCAAAGATTTGATGAACAGAATTATTGAAGACACAAAAGAGGTAGGAAAAATAGAGACGCACCCTAAATTTGAGGGCAGACAAATGATAATGATAATTCATCCTATTTAATAAAGATAATATCATCTTGTAAAGAATATTTAATCTATATATAAAGCCCCAATATTTATGCCAAAATTAAAAACTAAAAGTTCAGCTAAAAAAAGATTTAGATTTACCGCTTCTGGAAAAGTAAAAAGACCACAAGCAGGCAAAAGGCATGGAATGATCAAAAGAAGTAACGCGCAAATTAGAAGACTTAGAGGTAGTACGATAATGTCTGATCCAGACACAAAAATAGTAAAATCGTACATGCCCTACAATAGGTAAAAAAAATGGCTAGAACAAAACGTGGCGTAATTAGCAGAGCAAAACATAATAAGGTTTTAAAAAGAGTTAAAGGTCAATACGGCAGAAGAAAAAATACTATTCGTGTAGCTCGACAAGCCATGGAAAAAGCGATGCAATATGCCTACAGAGATAGAAAAACAAAAAAAAGAGAATTTCGATCGTTGTGGATACAAAGAATTAATGCAGGAGCGCGAGCAGAAGGAATGACGTATGCCCAACTTATAAATGGTTTAAATAAATCAAAAATTAAATTAGACAGAAAAGTATTGGCTGAATTAGCCTACAATAATCCAGAAGTCTTTAAAACTATAGTAAAAAAAGCTCAATCCTCCCTTAACTAATTAGGGTCTTTGATTTATCTTATATTAATAAAAAGAATCAAAAAAACTCTATGAGTGATTTAGATAATATAAATTCTAGTTTTGAAAAAAAAATTAAATCTTTAAAATCAAAAGAAGAACTACAAATTTTAAAAACTGAGTATTTTGGAAAAAATGGGCAAATTACAAATCAGTTTAAAAATCTTGGGACTATAACAGCAGACAAAAGAAAAGAATTTGCATCTTCTTTAAATAAATTAAAAGATAATTTAACTAGTCAAATTAATAATAAATTTCTAAATCTAGAAACACTTGAAATTAATGAAAAATTGAAAGATCAAAAAATTGATATAACCTTACCGATTAGGCCTTTTAAAATTGGAAAGATCCATCCCGTGTCCCAAGTGATCGATGAAATTTCTTCAATATTTTCTGAGATAGGGTTTTCAGTCGCCGAAGGGCCAGACGTTGAGACAGAACATAATAACTTTACTGCTTTAAATACACCAGAGAATCACCCAGCTAGAGACATGCATGACACTTTTTACCTCGATGAAAATAAAAAAATTCTCTTAAGAACTCACACATCGCCAGTTCAAATTAGAGAAATGATGAAAGATAAACCACCATTTAAGATTATTGTACCTGGCCGAACTTACCGATGTGATAGCGATCAAACACACGCTCCAATGTTTCATCAATTAGAAGGATTACATATTGATAAAAATATTACTATGGGTCATTTAAAGGGATGCTTAGACTATTTCATAAAAGAATTTTTTGAAGTTAAAAATCTTAAAATGAGATTCAGACCAAGCCATTTTCCATTTACAGAACCTTCAGCAGAAGTTGATATTGGTTATAGAATTGAAAAAGGTAGAATAGTTATAGGCGAAGGGGACAAATGGTTAGAAATACTTGGCTGTGGAATGGTGCATCCAAATGTTCTAAGAAATGTAAAAATAGATCCTAACAATTATCAGGGATTTGCTTTTGGAATGGGGATCGATCGTCTCGCAATGCTTAAGTATGGAATTAATGATTTAAGAGCTTTTTTTGAAAGTGATTTTCGCTGGCTGAGTCATTTTGGGTTTGACCCATTAGATGTTCCAACAAATTATAGAGGTTTAAGCAAATGATAATTACATTTCCATGGCTTAAAGAACACTTAAATACAAAAGCTAATGAAGCGAAGATTTTAGAACAATTAACTAATATTGGTTTGGAAGTTGAAAGTGTTAAAGAAAATTCAGGTAATTTAAGCGAGTTTAAGATTGCTAAAATACTAAAAACTGAGAAACATCCGAATGCAGATAAGTTGAAGATTTGTGACGTAAGTCTTGGAAGTGGTACAGTTATAAAAGTTGTTTGTGGAGCCCCAAATGCTAGAGATGGGCTAATAACTATATACGCTTCGCCAGGTGCAACAATTCCAAAATCAAAATTAAAATTAAAAGTTGCTAGCATTAGAGGAGTAGAGTCTAGTGGAATGCTCTGTTCTGAAAGTGAATTAAATTTATCTAATGATAGTAAAGGTATTATAGAGTTAAAAAGTAAAGAAAATGAAATTGGAAAAAATTATTTTAAAATCAAGGGCGAAAAAGTAATAGACATATCGATTACACCTAATAGACCTGATTGTTTAGGTGTGAGAGGAATCGCTAGAGATTTAGCAGCTTCTGGAATAGGTAATTTTTTAAATTTAAAAAAAAATTCTTTTAAACAAAATTTTAAACAACCAATCAGGGTTTCAATTTCAAAAGAAAAAAATCAAGGCTGCACAACATTTGGTAGCTGTTATATCAAAGGGATAAAAAATAAAGAAAGTCCTTCATGGCTAAAAGAAAAAATCTTAGCTCTTGGTTTAAAACCTATTTCTGCTGTTGTTGATATTACAAACTATGTAATGTTTGACCTTAATAGACCTTTGCATGCTTATAACGCAGACAAAATAAGCAAAGAACTGATAGTTAGAAATTCAAAAATAGGGGAAAATTTTGAAGCATTGGATAATAAAAAATACAAACTTGATAATGGAATGTGTGTCATTACAGATAAAAATGGAATCCTTGGGCTAGGGGGTATCATTGGTGGAGTCACAACATCAAGTGAGCTAGATACAAAAAATATTTTATTAGAATCTGCTTATTTTTTACCCACCTCAATTAGAAAGACTTCTAAAAAACTTAACATCAATACAGATGCAAAATATAGATTTGAAAGAGGTATAGACCCGAATTCAATAATAGAAGGTCTAAAAGTGGCTACAGCTTTAATAATTAAAATTTGCGGTGGTACAGCGAGTAAATTTTTAATAACTGGATCTAATTCTCAAAAAAATAAAATAATAAATTTAGATATTGCAAAGTTCAAAAATATAATTGGTATTTCTATTTCCACTCAAGAAGTAAAGAAAATTTTAACCTCATTAGGCTGTAAAATAAGAATTAGCAAAAAAAATATTAAAACTGAGATTCCATCATGGAGACCTGACATCTCTCAGGACATAGACTTGATTGAAGAATTAATAAGAATTAAAGGCTTTGATGAAATTGAATTAATTAAACCTAAAAAAATCAGAGAAAAAGAAACACTTAACTTTAAGCAAAAGCTATTTCACTTATCTCAAAGAGCCCTAGCCAGTAAAGGATACATGGAAACAGTGACATGGTCTTTTACTGATTCAAAAATTGATAAAGAATTTGCAAAAGGGGAAAAAGAAATAAAAATTTTTAATCCTATATCTTCAGATTTAGACGTCTTACGAAGATCTATCTTTTCAAATTTAGCTATTCATTTAAAAAAAAATCAAGATCGGGGCAATGAAGATTTATCGCTATTTGAAGTTGGCCCAACTTTCTTTGGCAAGAACCCAGGTGAGCAACAAATTGTTGTTGGAGCCATAAGATCTGGGCTTGTAAGCAGAAAAAGTTGGTTAGAAAAAACAAGAAATATTGATGTGTTCGATGTTAAAAGTGACACAATCCGAACTTTGCTCGAACTAGGAATCAATGAAAACGATATTTATATAAGTGATAAGACAAAAAATTGTTACCACCCAGGGCGCTCTGGAGCCATTAATCTAAAGTCTGAAAAAGGAGCTCATCTCGCATATTTTGGTGAATTACACCCAGCTATTATATCTAATTTAGATTTTAAACAAAAAAATGTTTATGGCTTAGAAATATTTCTAAAAAATATACCTCAACCAACTAAAAAAATTAGAATTAGTAAAGAAAACTATATAGCTTCTGATTTTCAAAAATCAGAAAGAGATTTTGCATTTGTAGTAGAAAAATCTTTTAAAGCAGGAGATCTTGAAAATATTATAAAAAAATTAGATGAAAACATTATAAAGCAAGTAACAACATTTGATGTTTTTGAGGGCCAAAATATACCGGAAGGAAAAAAATCAATAGCAATAAATGTTGTAATACAAGCTATCGATAAAACCTTAACTGAAAAAGACTTAGACCAAGTGAGCGAAAAGATAATCAACACTGTCAAAGAAAAAACAGGCGCAACAATAAGATCTTAATGTCTAATATTGATAGAATAAGAAACTTCGCTATAATTGCACACATCGATCACGGCAAATCTACAATTGCAGATCGTATAATTCATAAATGTGGGGGTTTAACAGACAGAGAAATGTCCGCTCAAGTTCTTGACTCAATGGATATTGAAAAGGAAAGAGGAATCACAATTAAAGCGCAGACAGTAAGATTGAACTATAAAGCAAAAGACGGGAAAGATTATATTTTAAATATTATAGATACGCCGGGTCACGTTGATTTTAGTTATGAAGTTAGCCGTTCATTATCTGCATGTGAAGGTTCTTTATTGATAGTTGATAGCACTCAAGGTGTTGAAGCACAAACATTGGCAAATGTTTACCAGGCATTAGAAATAAACCATGAGGTTGTTCCCATATTAAATAAGATAGACCTACCAGCTTCTGATCTAGAAAAAACCAAAAAAGAAATAGAGGATGTAATAGGTATTGACACATCAGGCGCTATTAATTGCTCTGGCAAAACAGGAGAAGGAATTGATGATATATTAGAGTCAATTATTAAGATTTTACCTTCACCAAAAGGTGTTGAAAATAATAAACTTAAATCATTATTAGTTGATAGTTGGTATGATAGTTATTTAGGAGTAGTTATTCTAGTGAGAGTAATTGACGGAAGTATTAAAAAAGGCATGAAAATAAAATTAATGTCTAATGATCAAGAATATGTAATCGAAAAAGTTGGAGTATTTACACCAAAACCTACTGACATAGACCAATTAAGTTCTGGGCAAATCGGGTTTATTATAACAGGTATTAAATCTCTTTTAGAAACAAAAGTAGGAGATACTATTTGTGATGCTTTAGATGTTATTGATGCACCATTACCTGGATTTAAACCTAGTAAACCAGTAGTTTTTTGCGGACTGTTTCCAATCGACAGCTCTGAATATCAAAAATTAAAGGACGGTTTAGCCAAACTAAGATTAAACGATGCAAGTTTTTCTTATGAGGCAGAGTCTTCAAGCGCTCTTGGACTAGGCTTTAGGTGCGGTTTTTTAGGTTTATTACACTTAGAAATTACAACAGAACGACTTGAAAGAGAGTTTGATGTAAATTTAATAACAACCACACCTGGGGTAATTTACAAAGTACACAAACTAAAAGGAGAAATCGTAGATTTACAGAATCCCTCTAATATGCCTGACCCAACTTATATAGAAAAAATTGAAGAACCATGGATTAAAGCTACAATTATTACACCTGATGAATATTTAGGAACCATTATTAAAATTTGCCAAGACAAAAGAGGAATTCAAACCAATTTAGCTTACTCTGGAAATCGAGCTGTCTTATCTTATGACCTACCGCTTAATGAAATAGTTTTTGATTTTAATGACAGGTTAAAATCTGTTTCAAGTGGCTACGCTAGTTTTGAATATGAAATTACTGGTCACAAAGAAGGAGACTTAGTTAAACTAAGTATTCTAGTAAATACAGAACCTGTGGATGCTTTAGCAATGATTATACACAAAGACTTTGCTGAAAAAACTGGAAGGCAAGTTTGCGAAAAATTAAAAGATCTTATACCTAGACATAATTTTATGATTCCGGTTCAGGCAGCTATAGGAGGAAAAATTGTAGCAAGAGAATCTATCAAAGGATTTTCAAAAGATGTACTTACCAAAATCCATGGAGGTGGTGCCGCTGATCGTAAGAAAAAGTTATTAAAAAAACAAAAGAAGGGAAAAGCTCGATCTAAACAATTTGGTAGAGTAGAAATACCCCAGGAAGCATTTATTGGAGTTTTAAAAATAAATAAAGAAACTTGATGAAAAAATTATTTATAATTTCTAATGAAAGTATTTTTAATTATGAAGATAGTTTTTTTTGTGACAATATAGATCTCAAATCTACGCCTGAAGGTTTAAATAACAAATTTGAAGTTAATCTTATTGGAAGAAAATCTAGAAAAATCAGGTCTCATAAAATAAATATAAAAAATATAAAGACTTATGGAAATGCTTTATCTTATTTATTAGCAATATTAAGATCCTTGAAAGAAATAAATTCAAAATATTTAATTATTTCTATATCCCCATTTACTTTTATAGCCTGTATTCTAATTAAAATTTTTAAAAAAAAACCAATTATTTATTTACGTAGTGACGGATACGGAGAATACAAAGCTATCTTTGGTTATTTGGGACCAATAATTTACCATGCAATGTTTTCTATACTTTCTAAAATTTCATCATTAATTAGTTGCAGGGAGTACATTTTAAAAAATAATGCAGGAGATATAGTAGCGCCATCACAAATAACTACTCAATGGCTAAAAGATCAAAAAGAATCTCAAACTCACGACATCAAGCTTCTTTATGTGGGTAGAATAAAAAAAGAAAAAGGAATTTACTCACTTTTAAAAATAGTTAAAAATAGTAAACAAAGTTTTTTGTTATCAATTGTTGGAGCAGAAAAAAACTCTTCAAACTTAATATCTCAAGATAACGTTTATGTGCATCAAGTAGAAAATAACGAAAAAAATTTAATCAAACACTATGATGATAATAATATTTTTGTTTTACCTTCCTATACAGAAGGTCATCCAATGGCATTGTTGGAGGCTCTTGCAAGGTTAAGGCCAGTTATTATCTTTAAAGAAATTGAACATGTTGTAGGAGATAAAAAAGGAATATTCATAGCTGAACGAAACTCTAATAGTTTCTTTAAAACTATCAATCACATCAAAAAAAATTATCTTAACATTCAACAAGAAATGAAAAAAAATAAATTACCTACAAAAGATGAATTTTTGAAAAGATTTAGTGAACTAATTTCTAAAATGGATTAAATTTTTGGAGAGGTGGCCGAGTGGTTGAAGGCGCACGCTTGGAAAGCGTGTATACGGGCAACCGTATCAAGGGTTCGAATCCCTTTCTCTCCGCCATTAATTTATACACACACTAAATACGAGTTTAATTTAATTCAACGAATCAAGTAATAATAGTAATGAGGCGGTGGAGGGAGACTGAAGCCGCCTTGTTAAATTATATTCTTTTTACAGAGATTACCTCTAAATTTGCTGTTTTTTTTATTCTCTTTACCGTTTTTGAAATATTCATAACAAGGGTTTTTTTTAGCGGTCCATACGCATGAATAAGTTTTTTATTTGACAAGGCTAAAGCAACATGTCCTTTCCAATAAATAATGTCATTTTTTTTTACATATTGTAAGTTTATGTTTTTTTTAAAAAATATTGCTTGCTGACTGCTATCTCTGGGACAAAATTTGTTATTAAAATTAAAGCATACTTGTATTAAAGCTGAACAGTCGATTCCTTCAAAAGTTTTTCCACCCCATTTATACTTTACATTTTTAAATATTTTAATATCTTTAAAAATATTTTTGTTTGTATATTTAAGGGGTTTAATATTTTTTATTTCAATCCATTTGTTTTGAAATTTAGCAAATTTTGAATTTATTTCATTTACTTTAATTTTAGAAAGATACGGAAGCTTTCCTATCTTGCTCTTAAAATTAGGTTTTTTATAAATATTAGCGAATAAGGTAGAAACTTTATGAGTCGGGTTTAAATGAGAAATAAATTTTCTTCTTTTTGTGTAACCAATATAATTGTCTCCTTTAGTTTTAATTTTTATCCATTTGGCAGATTCATTGAGTACTCTAAAAGCCTCCCCATAAATTATTTGAGTAACTATTTCTGATTTAAAAGAAGATTTTTTATGAACGTTAATTGTAGAATAATTATTTGAATATATTTTATTCATTTAGATTTAATTTTTTTCTAATTAGAAACAAAAAGATCAACGAGGGAATCACCATTAAGGCCGTAATAATAAAAAATATAATCCAGTTTCCATTTAACCAATCTACCATCATACCTGATGAGGATGCGAATAGTGTTCTACCAAGAGTACCAATCGAAGCAAGTAAAGCGTATTGTGTTGCTGTGTAGGTCCTATCTACTAAAGCAGAAATAAAACCTACAAACGCAACCGTTGCAAATGCAGCGGCTAAATCATCTATTAGAACAGTAAATGCAAACAAGATTTCAGAATTCCCAACCCAAGCTAAAACTGAGAATAAAACATTTGTTAAAGCCATAAACACACCTGACAAAAACATAGCCTTAACTAGACCCATCCGAACAGCAAACAATCCACCAAGTAAAGTAAATGTAACTGTTGTGAGCCAACCGATTCCTTTTGAATATAAAGCTATATCAGTTTTAGAAAACCCAATTTCTTTGTAAAACACTAAAGACATTCTTCCGAGGAAAGCCTCACCAATCTTAAATAAAAAAATGAAACCAAGTATTGAAAGAGCTACATTAATTGTATTTTTTTTAAAAAAACTTAATAAGGGATTAAATATTGTCCCGTAAAGCCAAGCAAAACATTTGGTAAATTGATTAGAAAAGCCAATTTTATCTAGTATCTTTTGATCAGCCATTCTTTGAGATTTAATTTTTTCTGTTGAATTTTTTTCCGGGATGAAAAATAATCCTATACTGCAAAGAGTAATAATACCGGATAGTATTAAGAAAGATATTTGCCAATAATTTTCTATTCCTTGTTTTTGAAGCATGTCGGCACTAAGCAAAGATACTAATCCACCAATTTTATAACCTGTCCACCAGCCAACTACTGACATAGCCGCACCAGCAGCTAAAAGATTTTTTTCATTTTCTTCTATTTGTTCAATTCTTAAAGCGTCAATCGTTATATCTTGCGTAGCAGAAGATATTGCAATTCCTAATCCCACAGCAATTACTAACCACAAATTTTTAGTAGGATCTAAAAAACTCCAGATTAACAAAGAAATAAAAATAACCAGTTGCATCAAAATTATCCAAGATTTTCTATGACCAATTTTTTTAGATAAAAATGGTAGATGTAATCGATCAATTAAGGGAGCCCATAAGAAATTTATTGCATATACTCCAAATATTAATCCGGCCCACCCAATTGTAGTTCTGCTTAAATCATTCTCTTTTAGCCACAAACTTAAAGCACTTCCTATTAAGACCCATGGAAATCCACTCATTATACCAAGCAATAAAATTCTTAACATTCTTCGATCTAAATAAGGTTTGATGAAATTTGATAAATCCATTTAATTTAATCCCTCCAAAAAGATGGAAAGAACAATATTAATACTGCAAATAATTCTAACCTTCCAAGCAGCATGCCAAATGATAATATCCATTTAGAAATTTCAGGAACAGATTTAAAGTTACCATTTGGTCCTATTACTTCACCAAGTCCAGGCCCCACGTTAGATATTGATGTTGCTGCACCAGAAATTGAAGATAAAAAATCAAGACCCGTTATAGAAAGCAACATAGCAGTTAAAATAAATATAAATAAATAAGCAAAGATAAAAATAATTACTGAATTCATATAATCATCTGTAATTTTTTGATTATTGTATTTTAAAACAAATATGCTATTTGGATAAATTATTTTTTTGATTTGATTGTTTATAAACAAGAATAATAGCTGGAACCTAAATATTTTTATTCCACAAGCTGTCGATCCCGCACAACCTCCTATAAATATTAAAAATAGAAAAAAAATTAATGGAAATTTACCCCACATACTAAAATCATTAGTTACATATCCAGTTCCAGATAAAATTGATACCACATTGAAAGAAGCTATTCTTATTTTTTCAATCAGTAAATTGCTGTCATCATTAAATAATAAATATAAAAACATAACAAAAGTAGAAAAAATAAAAAGATAAACAAACCCTTTAATTTGTATATCTTGAAAGAAAATTTTTTTATTTCCTTTAATAAATTTTAAATACGAAATAAACGGTATACTTCCTAAAATAATAAATATTGTAGCAACTATTTCTATATTGGAATTTTTGAAATAACCTATCGATTCATTGTGCGTAGAGAAACCTCCTGTAGCAATTGTTGTCATTGCGTGAGCAACACTATCAAAAAGATTCATGCCAAGAATTTTATAAAAAAAAGCACAAAAAAAAGTTAAAATTAAATATGTAGAAATTATAATAAGGGCAACTTGACTAGCTTTTGGTAAAATTTTTTCTGGTTTATCTGCGCTCTCTATTTTAAATAATTGCATACCACCAACTTTCAAAAGAGGAAGTACAGTAATAGCCATTACAATTATTCCAACTCCACCAAGCCACTGCATAATAGCTCTCCACAACAATATACTTTTTGGTGAGTCGTCTAAATTTGTAATAACAGTAGAACCAGTAGTAGTTATTCCAGACATGCTTTCAAAAAATGAGTCACTGAATGAAAAATTAAGATTAGAAAGTACAAAGGGTATCGACCCAAAAAAAGCTACCGCTATCCATGTAAAAGTAGAAAACAAAAAAGTTTGTCTGAGGTTTAATTGATATTTTTCTTGTAGGTTAGCCAATACAAACATCGTTCCAATTAAAATTGTAATAAATGCAGATGATAGAAAGCTATGACTATTTTCCTTATAAAATATTTGTACCCCGTAAGGTATCAACATAAAGAAACCTAATATAATTAATAAAGCTCCAATTATAAAAAAAACAGTTTTGTTCGAAGTCATGATAAAAAATAGATTATTTAAATGCCCGTGAAATTCAACTTATTATCTTGTAATTATCTCTGTATTTTATCTATAAAATTTAATAAACCATTCTTATGCTCGATGTTAATTTAATTCAATCAACTTCTTCTTGGCCTTTTGTTGAAATTAGAAAAGTTTTAAAAGACAGAAAAGATTTAATAAAATCCAAAAATAAAATAACCTTTCAAACTGGTTATGGCCCTAGTGGCTTACCACACATTGGCACATTTGGAGAGGTAGCTAGAACTACTATGATGATAAATGCCTTAAAACATATTCAAACTATTGAAACTGATCTTATTACTTTTTCAGATGATATGGATGGTTTAAGAAAAGTACCAGACAATATACCAAATGATAAAATATTACACGAAAATCTTGGCAAGCCTCTAACCAGTATCCCAGATCCATTTAATAAATTCGATAGCTTTGGAAAACATAATAATGAAATGCTTAAAGATTTTTTAAATAAATTTAATTTTAAATTTAACTTTAAGAGCTCTACTGAAAATTATAAAAGTGGAAAATTTAACAATTCATTAATGCGGGTTTTAGAAAAGTATGAAGAAATCATGGAAATTATTTTGCCAACTTTAAGAAGTGAAAGAAAAAAAACATACTGTCCATTTTTACCGATATGCCCAACTACAGGTAAAGTTTTAGAAATTGCTCTTCTAGAAATGAATAAAAAAAATGGTACGGTTATATTTGATAACAATGGAAAAAAATTAGAAACTCAAATAACAAATGGAAATTGTAAACTGCAATGGAAAGTAGATTGGGCTATGAGATGGTTTACTTTTGACGTAGATTTTGAAATGTATGGAAAAGATTTAACAGAAAGCGCAATACTTTCGAACAAAATTTGTAAAACTTTAGGCAAAAGACCACCGAATGGATTTGTCTATGAATTGTTTTTAGATGAAAAAGGAGAAAAGATATCTAAGTCAAAAGGCAATGGAATCACAATAGAGCAATGGTTAAGATATGCTTCACCTGAGAGCCTATCTCTTTATATGTATCAAAACCCAACACGTGCAAAAAAACTATACTCCGAAGTTGTTCCAAAAGCGGTTGATGAATACCTCTCATCAATTGAAAATTTCCCTAAAGAAGAAATTAAAAAACAATTATTAAATCCCATTTGGCATGTCCACAATGGAAACCCTCCTAAAGAAAAAATAGTTATGACTTTTTCAATGCTTTTAAATTTAGTTGGTTCTAGTAACGCTGAAAACAAAGAAATTTTATGGAAGTTCATACAAAGATTCCATGCGGATATTAAACCTGAAAACTACCCTATTTTTGATAAATTGACTGAATACGCAATTAACTATTTCAGAGATAAAGTAGAGCCAAATAAAAAGTATAAAAACGCAAATGAAATTGAAAGAAAAGCTCTTATGAATTTAGCAAATAAACTTGGGTCGATTTCGCAAGACATGAAGCCGGAGGATATTCAAACTTTAGTATACACAACAGGCAAAGAAAATGGATATGAAAAAAAATTAAGAGAATGGTTTATATTAATTTATGAAGTACTCTTTGGAAATAAAGATGGACCAAGAATGGGTTTCTTCATAAGTTTTTTTGGAGTTAAAGAAACAATTGAACTAATTAATCAAAAAATAAAAAAAAAATAAATGTTTTCATTTTTAAGACCTTATATTTTTGGTTTAGACCCAGAAGTTGCTCATGATCTAGCAATCAAATCCTTAAAAATTAATTTTGTACCAAAGAGTTTTTTCAAGGTTGAGGGTGAAGAAATATTAAACACAGAACTGTTTAAAAAAAAATTAAAAAATCCAATTGGATTAGCAGCCGGTTTTGATAAAAGTGCTGAAGTTTACAATTCTTTATTTAAGCTTGGCTTTGGCTTTGTTGAAGTAGGAACAATTACACCAAAAAGACAATTAGGAAACCCCAAACCTAGAATATTTAGGCTTGAGAAAGACAAAGCAATGATCAATAGACTAGGCTTTAACAACGATGGTGTAGAAATAGTTTCAGATCGATTAACCAACAACATGCCTGAAGATTTTTTAGGGATTAATATAGGCCCAAATAAAGACACAAAAGATAAGACGTTAGACTTTCTCGAATGCTTTGATAAATTGAATAAGCTAGCCAGTTATATTACTATTAACATCTCTTCTCCAAACACTGAAGACTTAAGAAAATTTCACGAAGAAAAACTTCTATCTAACCTCCTAAGTAAACTTAATAAATTAAAAAAAAGTAAAAAAATCAAATGTCCGTTAGTTTTAAAACTATCTCCAGATATAATGGAAGAAGAAATTAGCAATATTAATGAACTTATATTGAAGTTTAAAATTGATGGAGTGGTATTAACGAATACTTCGAATCAAAATAGAGAAAATTTATATGACATAAAAAAAAATGAGACAGGCGGCTTGTCTGGACTTCCATTACAAAAAATATCATTAAAGTTTATTAAAAATTTTTATAAATCCAACAAGGGAAATGTACCTATTATTGGTGTTGGAGGTATTGATAGTGGACAAAGTGTTTTTGAAAAAATTATAGCTGGCGCTTCAGTAGTTCAACTTTATACCGGCATGATCTATAAAGGTCCTGGAATTGTAAGAGATATTAAAAAAGAATTAGTTGAGATTCTAAAAAAAGAAAAAATAAAAAACATTCAAGAAGCTGTTGGCACTAACTCTTAGCAACTTCTTTTTTTGAATATCTGAAATGATGAATCATTTCTCTTATATAAGAAAAGATAAATCCAAAAAAGACAACAAAGAACAAAGATATAGACGTATAAATAATAGGTGAATTTTTTGCTAAATTTTTTATTGAAATATTTAAATTAGAAAATTCATTAGCAGTCAAAATATTTGTAACAATGGTATCTTTGTTAAAAACAAATGTTTCTACACCCATAAATACTCCAAATACAATTAATAAAATTGCTAATAAAGCTTTGTATTCTGATGCATTTAATTTTTCAGATATTTTTAGACCTATGTGTAATCCAATTATTGATCCAAATAATAAAAATGAAACTAGAGCAATATCAATAGATTTAAATTGCAAGGCGTGTCCTATAACTACGAAACCAGTTATAAAAATTGTTACAAACAAAGATGTTCCAGGAATTAATCTAGTGGGCATACCAATTAAATAAATCATAGCAGGGACCATTAAAAAAGCACCTCCAATACCCATAATAGAAGCAAATAAACCAACTATGAATCCCAGTGTTATTGGAGTTAAAGCACTTTCATATAATTTTGATTTACTAAATCTTATTCTAAAGGGTAGGCCATGAATCCAATAATGTGTGTGTAATTTTTTTTTTTTAATTATTTTTTTTTTTAAGTTGGTCACTTCTTTAATTCCCTCGACAAAAATTAGGGTTCCAATAATTACTAATAAATAAATATAAGCTAATGCTATAATTGTATTAATATTTCCAACATCACGTAGATATTGAAAAATTTTCATTCCTACAAATGTTCCACCTAAACCACCACAAACAATCATAAAACCCATTTTATAATCAAGAGTTTTTTTATACCAATGTGTAGTAGCGCCAGAGACCGATATTCCTAAAATATTATTAGCAACATTAGCTACCGCATAAGTTGCCGGTACTCCTAAAAAAATAAGAATTGGGGTCATTAAAAAACCTCCGCCAATACCAAATATTCCTGACAATAAACCAACAGCAAAACTCAAGATCAAGAGCGTAACGATGTTAATTGGAACCTGAGCAATTGGTAAGTAAAAGTCCATTAAATTTCATATTATTTGGTTGTTTCATTGTCAATCTAGATATATTAACTTGACCATACTAATTGCAGGAAATATACATCAAGCAAAATTTATTTATGTCTAAAAGATGCGAACTTACAGGAGTATCACCTTTAAAGGGTCACAACGTTAGTCATTCTAACAATAAGACCAAAAGAAGATTTCTGCCTAATCTAAAAAAAGTTACTTTTAAAAGTGATAAATTAAAGAAAAATATTTCACTAAAAGTAACAAATGCAGCAGTTCGTTCAGTTGATTTTAAAGGTGGTTTTGACCAATACTTAAAGTCAGTCAAGAGGCAAAAACTCTCTAGAAAAGCACAAAAATTAAAAATCAGTATTAGCTTAACTGCATAGTGTCTAAGAACTTAAAATCAAACAAAAGTTTGTTTTTACTACTCTCAATATTTATGGGAGCAGCAATCATTGTTTCAAATTATCTCGTACAGTTTCCAATTAATAAGTTTAATTTGCAAAATGTACTAACTTACGGAGCATTTAGTTATCCCATAACATTTTTAATTACCGATCTAGCGAATAGAAGATTTGGAAAAGATAAAGCTAGAAAATTAGTATATTTTGGTTTTACAGTAGGAATTTTATTAACACTATTTGTTTCTACGAATTTTGAAGATGTTATATCAATCAGAATAGCGATAGGTTCAGGTACAGCTTTTTTAGTTGCACAATTAGTAGATATAGAAATTTTTCAAGGACTTAGAAATAAAGTTTGGTTTATAGCTCCAATGACTTCGTCAATTTTTGGTTCAATTATTGATACATTTTTATTTTTTTCAATCTCTTTTTTAGGAACAGGGATACCTTGGATAACTCTTGCATTTGGAGATTTATTTGTAAAACTTTTAATGTCTATTTTAATGTTAATACCTTTTAGACTTTTAATAATAAAAATAAGTGATTTATATACAAGACAGAGTATTTAAGACAGTACACTTAGTAAAAAAAATTAATTTAGTGAATAGTTTTCTTTTTATCTTCGCTAAATAAGTCTGTTAATTGATTAATCATAACGTCCCCAAGCTCTTGAACATCTGCAATTTTAATTGCTTTATTGTAATATCGTGTAACATCATGACCAATACCTATAGCTAACAACTCAACTGAAGAATTTTTTTCTATCCATTTTACAGTTTGTTTAAGATTATTTTCCAAAAAGTCACTTTCATTTGTAGACAAGGTAGAGTCATCTACTGGTGCCCCATCAGATATAACCATTAGTATTTTTCTTTCTTCTTTTCTTTTAAGAATCTTATTGTAAGCCCATCTCAGACCTTCACCATCAATATTTTCTTTTAAAAGACCTTCTTTAAGCATTAGACCCATATTATTTTTTGATTGCCTCCACGGAGTATCAGCAGATTTATAAACGATATGTCTTAAATCATTTAAGCGGCCAGGGAACAAAGGTTTATGATTATTCGTCCATTTTTCCCTGCTTTGTCCGCCTTTCCAGTGTTTAGTAGTGAAACCTAAGATTTCAACTTTGACCGAACATCTTTCTAATGTTCTTGCTAAAATATCCGCACATATAGCTGCTACTGAAATTGGTTTTCCACGCATAGATCCAGAATTATCAATTAAAATAGTTACTAACGTATCTTTGAACCTGATGTCCTTTTCTTTTTTAAAAGATAATGAGTTAAGAGGGTCTATAATAATTCTTGTTAACTTTGAGGTGTCTAATGAGCCTTCTTCTAAATCAAATTCCCATGACCTATTTTGTTTAGCCAGTAATTTTCTCTGAAGTTTATTAGCTAACTTAGAAATAAAATGTTTTAAGCTCAACAATTGTTGATCCAAGTTCTGTCTTAATCTTAAAAGCTCTTCTTCGCTTTCCAATTTCTCTGCAGCTATAATCTCATCAAATTCCTGTGTGTATGTTTTGTATTTTGAGTCTCCAAAATTTTTATTTATTCTTTTTCTGTTATCTGGAGAGTTAAGAGAATCTTCTTCACCAACCTCAATTTCTTTATCAATTTCTGATGATAACTGATCAACATCAGGCAAACCAGAGTCAATAGACATCTCATTATTTCCAGTATCTTTAGAGCTTTGATTGTTCTCATCTTTTGCATTACTTTCTAAATTATCATCATCTTTCTGATCCTTTTCTTTTTGTTGATGGTCAATATTTTCTTCTATTTTTAGTTGTGAAATTATTTTAGAAATTAAAGCGTTAAATTTTTTTTGATCTAACAGTGACTTATTTAACATCTCTAATTTATCTTTAAATTTATTATCTAATATTTTTTTATACTTTTTATATTTGTTTTCTGAATCATTATTTTTATTAAATTTAGAAATATTACTTCTTAAATAATATTCAAAAGCATCCACAAATTCATAATTATTATCTTTATTCTCAACTTTTTGTTTTCTTTTAATCTCATAAAAATAATTTAAATTTTTCTTGATACCTTTAAAATATGAGGATCCAATATTTTCGTATCTAATTTTTTCAGCCGCTGCATATAATAGTTTTGACGTTTTGCCTTGAGGCTCAAAAGAATTATAAATATTTATATCTGAACATTTTAAACGTAATGCTTCAGAATCAGCTAAAGCTCTAGTTTTTGTGTAATCAATTTTATTATTTATATTCTTAAGGCTTGGAAGGCTGATGCTTTTTTTATTTTTTTGATTTGTCTCGCTACCAAATATCACTTCTACGTTCTCATCTCCAATAATTGATTTGACAGTAGCAGTAATTGCTCTTTTGAAATTTTCTACTATTTCAGTTTTTTTTTCCATCTAGGAAATTGTAACATTGATCGATGATTCTGGAAGGTCTTCACCAAAGCATCTTTGGTAGTATTCAGAAATGATCTTTTTTTCCATATCGTCACATTTATTTAAAAAAGTTAATCTGAAAGCATACCCATGATCATTAAATATTTTTGTATTTTCAGCCCAGTGTAAAACTGTTCTAGGACTCATAACTGTAGATATATCTCCGTTTACAAAACCTTTTCTTGTTAAATCTGCAACTTTAATCATATTCGATATTTTTTCTTTCCCTTCCTTAGAGTTGTAAGTCTTATTTTTAGCTAGAATTATCTCTAACTCTTTTTCAAAAGGTAAATAGTTAAGAGTTGTTACTATATTCCACCTATCCATTTGACCTTGATTAATCTGTTGTGTTCCATGATAAAGACCAGTTGTATCACCAAGACCTATTGTGTTGGTTGTTGCAAACATTCGAAAATAATCATGTTGATTAATTACTTTATTTTTATCAAGTAATGTAAAATTTCCTTCACTTTCAAGTACTCTTTGAATTACAAACATTACATCTGGTCTGCCAGCATCATACTCATCAAATACTAGTGCAATTGGATTCTGTATTGACCAAGGTAAAATTCCTTCTTTAAATTCAGTAATTTGTTTTCCATCTTTTAAAACTATCGCATCTTTTCCTATAAGATCTATTCTACTAACGTGACTATCTAAATTAACTCTCACACATGGCCAATTCAATCTTGCTGCAACTTGCTCAATGTGAGTAGATTTTCCTGTTCCATGATATCCTTGTATTAAGACTCTTTTGTTAAATGCAAATCCAGACAATATAGCTAAAGTTGTGTCTCTATCAAATTTGTAGTCTTGATCAATCTTTGGAACAAATTCATTTTTTTTTGAAAATGCGTCTATTTCCATATCAGTATCTATGCCGAAAGTTTGTTTTACTGATATCTTAATATCTGGTTTTTTAAATGTTGTTAAATTTGTCACTTTTTTTTCCCTATGTTCATTTTAAGCTGACTGTATGCTAGAGTAATTTTTTTTAATTTATCTTCAAATTTTCTGCTTCCTTGATTTTTATCAGGATGATATTTCTTTACAAGAGTTTTAAATTGTTTTTGAATTTCCTCCCATTTAACGTCATATTTCAGTTCCATAGCATCAAATGCATCTCTATCAGTATTGCTTAATTGGGTTCTTTTATATTCATTAAAACTTTCAGATTTAAAAATATTTAATTTATCTTCTAAAGCATTATTCCAAAGAATATTAAAAAAATTATCAGATGAGCTAAAACTTTTCGTGGCCTTATGCCAAGTTAGATCTGATTTAACAAAGTACTCAACTTCTTGATCAGACATATCTGAAAAATAATTCCATTTTTTATTAAAAATTTTTATATGCTCTATGCAGAGCAGTCTATACTTTTTGCTATTATCTTTCTCTAATGGAGCTCTATAGCTACCGATTTGATCACAATTTTCCCAATCACAAATAATTTTCATACAAAAAAAATAGTTATATAGTAAATTAAGATTATATGAATGATTTTTTAAGCTTTATAGAAAATAAAATTAAGAAGAATATTCAAGTAGAAAAAATTTTAATAACAGATAACAGTAATCAACATAAAAAACATAGATTTTTTGATTCTGAAAAATATCACCTAAAACTTGAAATCCAATCTTCTTATTTAAATTCGTTGAACAAAATTGAAGCTCAAAGAGAAGTTATGTCACTTTTTGCCAATGAGCTGAAAAATAAAATTCATGCATTAGAAATAAAAATTAAATAATTTTATTGAATATTTTTTTTAATTCAATACGTGAAATTTTGTACATATTTGGCTTTGTCGTTAAACCAATTTTCTTTAACAAAATTAAATTAATTTTTTTATCATTATTTTTTTTATCGGCACTCATATAGTCAGCAATTTTATTATACTCATTTTTTTTAAAATATTTTTTAATATCATATCTTAAATTATTAGAGATATAAATGTGCTTTAATTGATTAAGGGTTTTTAAACTACATAATTTTTTTATATACGACAATTTTGTAGCCATCATCATACCTATAATTACAGCCTCTCCATGATTTATTTTTTTTGAATATTTGTTTTGGGCCTCAACAGCATGAGCAAAAGTGTGACCGAAGTTAAGTATCATCCTAATATTTTTTTCATATAGATCTTTGTTTACAAAATGAAGTTTAATTTTACAACTTTCAATAATTGCTTTTTTTAATAAATTTGAATTTCTGTTTGTTAACAATTGTTTTGAATTATTTTCGAGCCAATTAAAAAAATTAGTTTTTAAAATCAAAGAATGTTTTAAAATTTCAGCATAGCCACAAACTAATTCTCTTTTTGGTAAACTTTTCAAAATTTCAACATCAGAAATAACAACTTTAGGCTGATAGAATGTTCCTATTAAATTTTTGCCGAGTTTTGAATTTACACCTGTTTTTCCTCCAATAGAAGAATCTACTTGAGCTAATAAAGTTGTAGGAATGTTTATGAAGTTGACTCCCCTTTTAATAATACTTGCAGCAAAGGCACTATAGTCACCTAAAATACCACCACCTAATGATATTAAAACATCATTTCTATTAAAATTATTCTCAAGACACTTCTCCACAAGCTTGTTTACGTTTAAAAACGATTTTAACTTTTCACTCACAGAATATTCAAAAGTATAGACCGTATATTTTTTTAAATATTTTTTTAATTTAATTTTAAATTTATTTGGAACATTTTTATCTACTATTAAAGCAACTTTTTTTGCACCAGGACATAAAGTTTTAATTTGGCCAGAAATTTGATGTAAAATATTTTTGCCTATAACTATAGAATAATTTGAGTTTAAGTTTTTTACTTTTAATTTAGTCGTTTTCATAAAGTGCAATTATTTTTTTTGTTATAAAGCTGGTAGTTAAATTATCACAGTCTATTTTGTAATTGGCAAGAGAGTAAGTAGACTTTCTTTCTTTATATATTCTCTCTAGATCTGTTTTAATATTCTTATTAATTAATAAAGGTCTTTTTTTTGAATTAACAAGTCGCTTGCTTAGTAAATTCAAATTTAAGTGGAGCCAAAAACTTTTTGTATTCAAAACAACAAACTCTCTAATTTTTGCGTTCATGAAAGCACCACCTCCTAGAGATATGATTCGATTTTTTTTTTTCATTTCCTTAAGTGTTACTTTTTCCTCAACTTTTCTAAAAAAGAGCTCTCCTTTTCTCTCAAAAATTTTTTCAACACTTAATTTAAGCTTTTTTTCTATAATTGTATCTATATCTACAAATTGCATAGAAAGTAGCTTTGAGGCAGCCCTACCTATGGTTGACTTACCAACACCCATCATTCCAGTTAAAGTAAGATTTTTTTTCAATTGAATTCCTTATTTATAATTTGATTTATCATAAATTTGTCTTATTTATTCAGTTTAAATATATTTAAAAACTATGCAATTTAATTACAATAGTCGCTTTAGCTCAAAAGTATCAACAAAAAAAAAAATAACACATTTTTTTTTATACGTTGCTGCTTTTTTATTGGTTTTATTTTTACTTAGTAAATTTAATTTTCCAGCCCCAAAGCAAGAAATTAAAAAAAACATTACTAATGAAATTATTAAACTTAAATAAAAATTTATTTTTTTCATTAATTATATTTATTTTTTGTACACCTCTTCTTTCAGAAGATAGCGTTGATATATGGAATAAAGAAAATTTAAATAAAAAGAATAACACCATTAAAAAACAAGGTGCCCCTGCAAAAAAATCAATATCTAAAATAAACTTAAATACAGAGTTACCAAAAGAAATGTTAGTTAATACTATTGTCTCAAAAATTAATAACAACCTAGTTTATGGAATCTATGATCCGGATGAAAATAATTTAACACTAGATATGTGGGCAAACTCCGAAGGAACTAGAGTTAAAGATACAATAGAAAGAATTAATAAAATTAAACTTTCTTCTTTTGCTGAAGAAATATTTGTGAATACATTGTTCACAATTTCTAGACTTCCAAATCAAAATATGACTGATGCGGAATTTATAAATTACAAGTTAGATTGGTTAATAAATAATAATAAAGATGAGCTTATAACTATTTTTTTAAATAAAAATAAAAAATTTCCAAATAAAAAAAAAATCATTCGATATTTAATTGATGAAAATATTGCTAAAGCGAATTTAAAAGAAGCCTGCAAAAATATTACACTCATTAACAATGAAATAAAAGATTCATACTTAGATCGCTTCAAGATTATTTGCTTTATTAAGAATAATAAAAAAGATGAAGCCCAACTTATTCTAGACTTACTTAGAGAACAAAAATTATCAAATAAATTCTACGATAATAAGATTGATTATCTTTTAGGTTTAAATGACAAAGTAGACTCAAAAATTGATGATACGAATCTATTAAATTTTTATTTATCATCAATAGCTATTCCAGATTTCTCTTACGTACCAAATAAGCAAACTAATAAAAAAATATGGCAATATTTAAGTGCAGCTAATTTATTTAAAATTGATGAAATTGAAAATAAAGAACAAATAAAAGAATTAGAAAATGCAGCCAACAACAGCGCTTTAACAAAAATATATATCTTCGAAATTTATAAAAATATAAAATTCAATTTTAATGATTTTTTAAAGGCTGACGAAATTTATCTTACCCTTGATTCTGTAGATGCCAGAGCTTTAATTTATCAGAAAGTTTTGTTATCAGACAATATTGATTCAAAGTTAAAATACCTTTTTTTATTAAACGATCTATTTAAAAAAGATAACTTATCTAACATATCTAAAGAATATTTAGATAAAGAGTTAAAAAATTTGGACCCAGACCAAATACCCTTGTCATACAGGCAGTTAGTAGCTGAGAATATTATTTATGAGAAAAAAAATATTTTAGGAAAAATTAAGTATGATGATAATTATTATCACACCTCTCGAATTGTAAAACTTTATACAGAAAAAAATACTTTTAAAAAGAATCCAAAAAAAGTGTTAGAGGATATTCATAAAAAAATAAAAAAAAATAAAAAATACAAAACTTCTTTAAAAGACATCATTCTCTTTGAAACGCTAGAAAGTGATGGTTTCATTGTCCCTGAAGAATTAATTGATAAGAAAATTATAAAAGATAATTTACCACCGGTAGAACTTTTAAATTTGGGAAAAAACGGTGAAACAGGTCTACTTTTGTTAAGATTAGTAGAGTTGATAGGTGAGGATGAAATTATAGATTTAGATACACAAACTATCTATTTTATTAATCATTTATTAATAAATTCTGGAATTAAAAAATTTAGTAATAAAATTTTAATTACAGCACTACCTGAAAGAAGTAAAATCTAATATATTAAACGTTAATGACAATTAGAAAAATTTTAACTGAACCAGATCCTTTCTTAAGACAAATATCTTCTGAAGTTGAGAAAGTTGACGATGCCACTAGAAAATTAATGGACGATATGCTTGAAACTATGTACGACGCGCCAGGCATTGGCTTAGCAGCAATACAGATAAGAGTTCCAAAAAGAGTAATAGTAATGGATTTGTCTAAAGAAAAAGAAAAAAAACCGTTATATTTTGTTAACCCGAAATTAATTGTTAAATCAAAAAATAATTCCACTTATGAAGAGGGCTGTCTATCTGTACCGGGCCAGTTCGCTGAAATTGATAGACCTGACGAATGTCAGGTTAATTACTTGGATTATAATGGTCAAAAAAAAGAACTAAAAGCAAAAGGACTTCTGGCTACTTGCATACAACACGAGATGGATCATCTAGAAGGTATTTTATTTATTGATTATTTATCGAAATTTAAAAAAAATTATATTGTAAAAAAACTTTCAAAACAAAAAAAAGTATTAGAAAGAATAGTGGTTTAGATTAATTAAACTAATGCCATATAAAATTATATTTATGGGAACGCCTCAGTTCTCAGTTCCGGTATTAGAAACTCTAGCAAAATCTTCATATAAAATTTCTTGTGTTTATACTCAGTCACCAAAAAAATCTAATCGCGGTCAAAAATTAAATTCATCACCAATTCAAAATAGTGCAGAAAATTTGAATTTAGTTATAAGAAATCCAAATAATTTAAACACAGATCAGGAATTAAAATTTTTAAAGGAAGTAAAGCCAGATATTGTAATTGTAGTTGCGTATGGTCAATTAATATCAAAAAAATTTCTTGATATACCCACGAAAGGTTTCATAAATATTCACGCCTCTCTGCTTCCTAAATGGCGTGGAGCAGCACCCATACAAAGGGCAATCATGAATTTAGATATACAAACAGGTATAAGTATAATGAAAATTACAGAAGAGTTGGACTCTGGGCCAGTAATGAAAAAAATAAAAATTGATATTAGCCCTTCTGATACAAGCGGTGCAATTTCAGAAAAACTCTCAAAAATTGGTTCTAAATATATTATAGAAGTATTAGCCGATATTTTTAACGAAAAAAATAAATTTATTGAGCAAGACCACAACAATGCCACTTATGCTAAAAAAATAAAAAAAAATGAAGGCAAGATTGACTGGGAAGAAAGCGCAAAGAAAATCATTGGAAAAATTAATGGTTTAAACCCATATCCTGGAGCGTGGTTTGAGTATAAAAAAATACGATATAAAATATGGAAAGCATCTATATTTGACAAAACAGGAAATGTTGGGGCTATTCTAGACAACAATTTTATAATTGGCTGTAAAGACAAATCTATAAAAATTGATGAAATACAAAGAGAAGGTAAAAATAAATTATTATTAAAGAATTTTTTACTAGGAATGAATTTTAAAATAGGAGATGTAGTTGAATAATGTTTATATATCAAATTATAATAGAATACGATGGCACCAATTTTGTCGGCTGGCAAAAGCAAAAAAATGGTTCTTCGGTTCAGCAAATAATTGAAAAAATTTTAACTAAAATCTTAAAACAAAAAATTACATTATATGGTTCTGGTAGAACAGATTCTGGCGTTCATGCTACAGCACAATCAGCTCATTTTATCTCAAAATCTACAATAAATAATAAATTTATCTTTTTAACTTCAATTAATTTTTTTTTACAAAAAAAAAAAGTTTCTATTTTAAGGGTAAATAAAAAAAATTTGCACTTTCATGCGAGATTTAGTGCCAAAAAAAGAGAGTACAAGTATATAATTATCAATCGTATAGCGCCCTTATCACTAGAATTTAATAGGGCATGGCACATCAAATGTATTTTAAATTTTGAACTCATGAAAAAAGCAGCTAAATTATTAGAGGGTAATAAAGATTTTTCAACTTTTAGGTCATCTTCATGCAATTCTAAATCACCTATTAAAACATTAGATAAAGCCATAGTAAAAAAATTAGGAACTAAAATATTTTTAAACTTCAAATCAAAATCTTTTTTACAGCAGCAAGTCAGGTCAATGGTAGGATGTTTAAAATTTGTTGGAGAAGGTAAATGGAGCTTAAAGAAATTTAAATATATTATTAACTCGAAAACAAGGTCTAACTGCGCACCCCCAGCTCCAGCACATGGTTTGTATTTAAATAAAATTTATTACTGACTTTCTAATTATCTGAAACCATATTTTTTAAATGAATTGAGAGATATAAAAAAAATAGATATTAAATTTTTCAAAACACCAAAATGATTTAATTTTTTATTAATTTTCCAAATCCAGTATACATTTCTGAGATGGTTACTCTGAAGTGAGTTTCTTCTAATTTGATATTTCATTAAGAAACCAGGATAACAATATGCAGTGCCTATTTTTTTTAGTAATTGGCACTTATAGAAATAGTCTTCACATATTTTAGTATTGGAAAATTTTACTCTATTTGTTATCGATCTTTTAACAATCATGGTGCTGGTTGCTATAGAAGTATTTTTAACAAAAGAGTTAAAATTAAATTTAGAAGGGACTTGGACAGTATTTTTTATAGAACTATTGGTCTTAAAAGTTCTAAAATGAGTATATGTAAATAAAAAATTATTTTTTTGCATAAAATTAATTTGTAATTTCAGTTTATTTTTTTCCCACAAATCATCAGAGTCTATAAATGCTATATAATCTGATTTAGATCTTTTAATTGCTAAATTCCTACAATATGCAGCTCCTTTATTTTTTTTCAAATAAGATATTTTTATTTTCTTTATTTTCTTATACTTAGATAAAATATTTTTTGTTTTTTTATCAGAACAATCGTCAATAATTACGATTTCCCAGTTTTTATAGGTTTGCTGTAATATAGAATTAATAGTGACTATAATAGTTTTAGAGCTATTATAATTAGGTAAGATTATAGATACCTTGGGTTCTTTTATTAATTTTCTATTATTGAATAATTTCACTTAAAGTATTCAATTAAAATCTTATTATAAATTTTAGTTAATTTTTTTAAATCAGATAAAGAAACACACTCATCAACTTTGTGCATTGTTTTGTTAACTAAGCCAAATTCTAAACATGGAGCAATTTTTTTTATAAATCTCGCATCTGAAGTGCCACCCGTCGTAGAAAATACAGTGTTTATTTTTGTAATTTTTTTAATAATTTTTTTAGCCATTTGAATTGTGGCTCCTGGTCTAGTTAGAAAAGAGTCTCCTGAAGCTAAGAATTCAATTTTGAATTTTATTTTATTTTTTTTGCAAATTGATTTAATAGTTGAATTGATCATTTTCTTTAAACTAGTAGCGGTATGAAAATTATTATATCTAATATTAAATTGTGTTTTAGCACTTGCTGGTATTACGTTGTGAGCTTTATTGTCAACGTATATCCTTGTAAATTCCAAATTTGAGGGCTGAAAATGTTTATTGCCTTTATCCAACGGTTTTTCTTTTAGTTTTTTACATATAGCAATCATACAATTTATTGGATTTTTTGATAGATGAGGGTATGCAACGTGCCCTTGACTACCTTGAACTTCTAGATTGCATGAGAGGCTTCCCCTCCTTCCAATCTTAATCATTTCTCCTAATCTTTTAGGATTGGTTGGTTCTCCAACAATACAAAAGTCAATTTTTTCTTTTTTTTTAATTAAATAATCAACTACTTTTTTAGTTCCATTAATAGCTTGAGCTTCTTCATCACCTGTAATTAAAAAACTTATAGATCCATTAATTTTTTTATTATTTTTTAAAAAGCTACTCACAGCCGACAAAAAACAAGCAATAGAACTTTTCATATCGTTTGCTCCTCTGCCTATTAGGTAATTATTTTTTACGACGGGTTTGAAGGGGTTGACGGTCCAATCTTTTATATTCCCTGGAGGAACAACATCTGTATGCCCCGCATAACATAAGTTCGGCTGTTTATTTCCTAATCTTGCATAAAGATTTTTAATATTTGGATTTTTTTTATCTTTGAATTCTAAAATCTTACAATTAAATCCTAGTTGTTTTAATTTTTTTGATAAATAATTTATAGCACCAGCATCAATCGGTGTAACGCTAGGAAATCTGATTAAATCTTTTGATAGCTGTAATTCATCGAAATTTTTCATTACTCTCTCAACAAATCATTAATAGAAGTTTTGCTTCTAGTTTTCTCATCAACTTGTTTAATTATGACCGCACAACTTAATGATGGAGCGTTAGAATTTTTTTTATCTGGCATTGATCCAGGAACAACTACAGAGTATGGTGGTATTTTTCCATAAATAACATCACCAGTTTGTCTATTTATAATTTTTGTAGATTGACCAATACACATCCCCATACTAATCACAGAACCTTCACCAACGATTACTCCTTCAACAACCTCAGACATTGCTCCTAGAAAAACATTATCCTCAATAATAGTTGGTAACGCCTGAGCTGGTTCCAAAACACCACCCACACCAGAACCTGCTGAGATATGACAATTTTTACCTATCTGACAACAACTACCAGCTCTTGAAAAAGTATCCATCATTGTGCCTTCATCTATATAGGCTCCAATATTTACAAAGCATGGCATTAAAACAACATTCTTTCCAACAAAAGATCCTTTTCTTATCGGAGAATTAGGCACCATCCTAAAACCTGCTTTAATATGATCTTCTTTGGTCCAACCTGCTGTTTTACCTTTTATTAAATGAGATTTGTCATACCAGCTACTATAAGGACCGCTTAATGCTTCCATGTCGTGAATTCTAAAACTTAGCATAATTGCTTTTTTTAAATGTTGATGTGTAACCCATTTACCATCAACTTTTTCAGCAATTCTTGCCACACCTAAATCTAAATCATTTATAGCTTGATTAACTGCATTAATTATTTTTTTATCTGAGTCTTTATTAACTTCTTCTTTTTTTTCCCAAGCTTGATTTATTATTGTTTCTAATTCATCTTTACTCATTTATTCTCCTTAAAAATTCTGACAGGTTATCGATCTTATAGTCTATAAAACTTTCATTAGAAAATTCAGCTGCCCAAGGTTCATTATTTTTAACCCAGGCTGTCTTCATTCCTAATTCATTAGCAGGTTTTAAATTTCTAGCTATATCTTCAATGAATATACAATATTTAGGGTCTATTCTATATTTTTCGACAATTTTTTTATATGGCGCAATTGAAGGTTTTGGTACAAAATCAGCATCTACTATATCAAACACTCCACTAAATAAATTTTGAATACCAATTCTTTTTGTAACATTAGCAGCATGGGCTTTTGATCCATTGGTAAATATATATTTTTTACCTTTTAGGTTACTTAATTCATTTTGAAGTTTTTTGTCTTCTTTTAAAAAATCCAAATTTACATCGTGAACAAACTCTAAAAATTCTTGAGCATCTATTTTATGATTTTTAATCATACCATTGAGCGTTGTATTATACTCATGAAAATAATTTTTTTGAATTTTTTTTGCCTCTTCCACATTTACGTTAAGCTTGTCAGATATAAAAAATGTCATTTTTTTATCCACCTGATCAAATACTTTTGTGTCACCTGAGTACAGAGTGTTATCAAGATCAAAGAGCCAATATTTTATTTGTTTTAACTCTTTCATTTTCTTATAAGTGTACCAGCACCTTCATCTGAAAAAATTTCATATAATATAGAATGAAGTTTCCTACCATCAATAATAACGACACCTTTAACTCCATTTTCAATAGCATCTATCGAGTTTAAAAGTTTAGGTATCATCCCACCTTCTACAATTTTTTTATCGATGAGGTTTTTTGCTTCTGCAGGTTTAATTTCACTAATTAATTTTTTATCTTGATCATAAACCCCTACAACGTCTGTCATTAGCAACAATCTTCTTGATTTTAAACTTTTTGCTATTGCGGCTGCAGCAGTGTCTGCATTAATATTGTATATTTCCCCATCTCTATCTTTACCCATTGGAGAAATTACAGGTATTTTTTTTTGGTCTACAATACTTTGAATTTTTTCGCTTAGTATCTCTTTGGGTCTTCCCACAAAGCCAAGATCTTTACTTTCTTGTTCTACTATAAAAATATTGTTCTCATTTACATTTAATCCATCTACTTCACATTTTTTTTTTTTTAATTTTTCTATAATTTCAGAATTAAATTCTACTAAAGCCTTCTCAACTACTATCATAGTTTTCTTATCAGTAACCCTTAAGCCTTTAATAAATTGACTCTCAATATTTAATTTCGCGAGTTCCATTTTTATTCTAGGACCACCTCCATGAACAATAATTACAGTTATTCCTAGTTTGTATAGTATAGCTATATCTTCTATAAATTTATTGAACAAATCAGGATCTATTAAAACTTTCCCCCCACACTTGACTACTATTTTTTCTTTTTTATATTTATTTACGTATTTAGGAACTTGAGAAATATTAGGGGCATTTTCTGGCCAAAACTTTTTTAAATTTTTTAGGTCTTCTTCTCTTGAACCCATTTAATTTGTTTTTACTGTTGTTCTTTTCATTATGAACCATTGCTGAGCAATAGTTAAAATGTTGTTGATAGTCCAATACACAACTAATCCTGATGGGAAGGATGCTAATATCACTGTTAGAAATATTGGAAAAAACATAAATATCTTAGCCTGAATAGGGTCAGTTGGAGCAGGATTTAATTTTTGCTGAATAAACATTGTTAGACCCATCAAAATTGGCCAAATACCTATTATTAAAAAACTAGGAGGCGTAAAGGGTAACAAGCCAAAAAGATTAAATATTGTAGTAGGATCAGACGCCGACAAATCTTTTATCCAACCAAAAAAAGGCTGATGCCTCATCTCTAGCGAGATAAAAAGCATTTTATAAATTGCAAAGAAAAATGGAATTTGTATTAAAACTGGTAAGCAACCGGAAGCAGGATTAATCTGCTCTTTTTTATACAATGCCATTATAGCTTGTTGGAGTTTAGTCTTATCATCTTTATGAAGATCTTTAAGTCTTGCCATCTCCGGCTGTAATGCCTTCATTTTTGCCATTGATTTAAAGGAGTAATTAGCAAGAGGAAAGAAAACCAACCTAATCATTATCGTAATAAGAACGATTGCAATTCCAAAGTTACCAGTTTGTTTAAATAAGTAGTCAACTGCAAAAAACAAAGGTTTTGTAAAAAAATAAAACCACCCCCAATCAATAATTAAATCTAATTTTTCTATATTCTCTTTTTTCGCATACGCATCAATAGTTTGAACTTCTTTAGCTGCTACAAAAATTTTAATTTCATTATTTGCTTTTGCAGATGGCGCAATGACTTTTGGATTATTTAATAGAAAATTAGCTTTATAGGCATCTTGATATAAAAAGGTAGACTTAAATCTTTCACCGGCTTCGGGAATCAAGGCAGTCATCCAATATTTGTCTGTAATACCTATCCATCCTTTGTCTGCCTCTCGAACTATTTTTTTTTCTTCTATATCGTCATAATCATCTTCTTTAAGTTCTTCATCCAAAACAGCGATAAAACCTTCATGCAGAATATAAAAACCTTTTAGATCCTCAGGTATATTCTTTCTTGTTAGTTGGGCATACGGGTATAATTCTACTTGTTTTGAAGAATTATTCTCTACTTCCTGATTGATTTTAAAAAGATAATTGTCATCTATTTCTATTTTTTTTCTAAATGTAAGATTTGCACCGTTGTTCCATTCTAAAGTTACAGGATTGTTCACAGATAAAACTTTATTACCTACAACACGCCAAATACTTTTATTGTTTGGAACTTTAATTTTATTTCCTATGCTTGCCCAGCCCGACTCAGCAAAATATCCATTCTTTGTTTCCTTAGGATTTAAAAACTTTACAATGTCATCTGATTTAATATCTACCTTGTAATTTTTAAAAGATAAATCATCTATTGTAGCTCCAACAAGTGAGATTGAGCCTTTGATTTTTTTATTTTCTAATAAAATTCTATTTGTTTTCTTTAAGGAGTCTTCTCTTGAAATATTCTCTTTTATGATCGTTCCGTCAATACTAGGAAGAATACCATTGTTAGTTATTTTGTTTTCTGATTGAGCACTTGAAATTTTTTGATTTTGGGTGTCAATAGATTGTGGAGAATCAACAAAGGCTGACCAGAAAAGTAGCACAGACATAGATAGCGCAATAGCTATGAATACATTTTTATTTTCCATTTAGTCTAATTCCTTTGATTTATAATTTTTTACAGGAACTAAATCTATTCCATCTGAGCCACCTAAAATTTTTATAGGATGACAACGGATAATTCTTTTTAAACTATACATACCACCTTTTATTAAACCGTGTTCTTTTAGCGATGCGCGGCAGTAATCTGAACAGGTAGGGAGAAATCTACATCTAACACCAAGTAGGGGTGAAATAAAAAAATTATAGAACTTTATTAATAACAAAATTATAAAAATTAGAAAATTTGAAATCATAGATTTAAAACTTTTCAAAGTTTTTTTGCATTGTTGAAAATAGAATTTTATAGTCTTTTTCATAGGCTTTTGATTTTCCAAAAACTATATAAGTATAATTTGTATTAATTGCACCTTTTATTTTTAAAAGCTTGTACACTATAGCTTTTAATTTACGTCTTATCCTATTTCTTATTACAGCATTACCAATTTTTTTTTTCATTACAAAACTAATATGCAATAAATTTTTTTTTTTACTTTGAATAAAATTTTTAGCGGCAAAAATAGAAAAAAAATCAGTGTGAACTTTTTTTTCTTTTAAAGCTAATTTGAAGTGATTATTCTTTTTTAAACTTTCAAGCTTAATCATTAAAAATTAAGTTGAGATAGTTTTTCGTCCCTTGGCTCTTCTTCTAGCAATTAATTGTCTGCCAGCTTTAGTAGCCATTCTGGACCTAAATCCATGCCTTCTTTTTCTTACTAAATTGCTAGGTTGATAAGTTCTTTTCATAAATATTTAAAGTTATATAATCTAATTAAACTGTATTGTACATGTAAATAATGAGTAAAAAACTGAAACTATTTTTAGGAATTTCTTATTTACTTATTCTATTTACTTTTTTGTATTTTTTTTTTTTACAAATTGAAGTTAGTAGATTAAATGACTTCTCATACTATAAAGAACTTCAATCAAATATAGATGATTTGATTGGAAATAACTTTTACATAAATTTATTATTATTTTTTATGTTTTCTATAGTATGGATTGCGTTGTTAGGATTTGGCTCTCCTCTTTTAATAATCTCAGGAATTCTCTTCGGTAAATGGGTTGGAACTTTTATATCAGTTGTTTCCATCTCCATCGGGACTATAATACTATACACAATTGCTAGTTTTTTCTGTAAAGATTTTATAAGCAAACTATTAGAAAAAAAGTTTTCAAAATATATTAAACTTTTTAAAGAAAATGAATTTTACTATTTTTTTATATTCAGACTTACGGGAGGGTTAGGTCTTCCATTTCCTTTACAGAATACTTTGCCGGTAATTTTTAATATGAAAAAAATAAATTATTTTTTTGCAAGTGTTTTCGGATTTATACCTAGTATGTTTATTTGGGTAACTGTTGGATCTGGAATTAATAAGTTTATAAAAGAATCAGACAATTTCAGTCTTATAAATTTAATTCTTAGTAAGGATATCTATCTGCCTATAGTTTTCTTTTTAATTTTTATTTTAATGTCCTTAATAATAAAAAAAAAATTTTTTAATGTTTGAAATAAATAAAAATAATTTATTTAAGGATCAAAGCCCATATCTTCAGCAACACAAAAAAAATCCAGTTAATTGGCAAGTATGGTCAAAAGAAGTATTAAACTTTGCCAAGGGAAAAAAAATTCCAATTCTTCTTAGTGTTGGATATGCAAGTTGTCATTGGTGTCATGTTATGGCACATGAAAGTTTTGAAGACAAAGAGACAGCTGAGCTCATGAATAAATATTTTTTAAACATCAAAGTAGATAGAGAGGAAAGACCTGATATTGATTATATTTTTCAAAGTTCTTTTCAACTTTTTAATCAATCAGGTGGAGGATGGCCACTAACTATGTTTCTCGATGAAAACGCGATACCTTTTATGGCAGGAACCTATTTTCCTAAAATATCTATTCAGGGTTTGCCATCTTTTAAAGAGGTTCTTTTAAAAGTTGGAGAAACTTACAATCAACACAGGGACGAAATTATCAAACAGTCGCCAATTATATCTAAAAGTTTAGAGTTAAAAAAATCTTCCGTTTTAAATCAAGACTTAGAAAATATTTTACAAAGTATTGTTGTCAATTTAGACAAAGAAAAAGGAGGTTATAAGGGTGCTCCTAAATTTCCAATATTTAATATTTACGATACACTTTTATATTTTTTTACTAAAACAAAAAATATTAATTATTTAGAACCTGTAGAATTAATTTTAAAACAGCTTTGTTCCCAAGGAATATATGATCATGTAGAAGGCGGGCTCTCAAGATATACTGTAGATGAAAATTGGTTAATTCCTCACTTTGAAAAAATGCTTTATGACAACGCACAATTCGTTCTTTTAATGTCTAAATTTCTTAAAATAAATAGAAACAATTATTTTGAAAAAAAAATTACTCAAACAATTGAGTTTATAAACAAAAGCTTTCTAAATTCTAAAAATAATTTATTAGGGTCAGCTTATGACGCTGATAGTGAAGGAGAAGAAGGAAAATATTACATTTTTAATTATAACGAATTAAAAGATGTTAAAGATATAGAACAATACTTTGACATAAAACCAGCAGGCAACTGGGAAAATAAAATAATTTTAAGAGAAATTAAATCTCCTCCAGAATCCATAGTCATCAAATTAAAAGATTTAAGAAAAAAGAAAAATAAGCCATTTTTTGACAACAAAATACAGCTTGACTTAAACTGTCTTTGGATAAGTGCTTTAATTTCTGCAGAAAAAATATTACCAAAAGAGAACTATCTGCAATTAGCAGAAACTTTTTACAACAATTTAGAAAAATTATTTTTTCGTGAAGACAAACTTTTTCACACTAATTCAAAAACTTCTGTTTTTTTAGAAGATTATGCTTACGCTATAGCGATGTTACTAGATCTTTCAGACCGAACTTTAAAACCTAATTATTTATTTAAAGCTAAAGACCTATGCCAAAAAACTATAGAACTTTTTTACATAAAAGAAAAATCTATATTTCAAAAAAATGTAATTTCCAATAATGATCTTTTTCACAAACCAATAGATATAAGTGATAACAATATACCTAATGGTAATTCTATTATGCTATTAAATTATTCTAGACTAGGGATGAAAAAAGAAGCAAGAGAATTATCCAACAGTTTAAATGGGTATTTAAATATTTATAAATCTTTGATGACAAGCAGTCTAAAATCAATTGATTATTTTAATAAAATAGAATCTGATAAAAACTGTACAGATAACGGATGTATAATTTAAATTTAGATTAAAATGAAAAAAATAAATCAAGACATTCTCTATTGGATTATTTGGCTAATATTAGTAATTTTATGGAATTTTGTTTATCCTGCCGCAACACCTATTTACGATGTTTTAGTTGCAGTAGTGCTTTCGATCATTTTTATTTTAATAAAAAAAATAAAATAAATATGGTGCCCACAGGCTGAATCGAACAGCCGACCTTTTCCTTACCATGGAAATGCTCTACCTACTGAGCTATATGGGCTTCTCGTAAAATTAGAATTACTATTTTATAAGAGACTTGCATAATTTCAATCTACAAAGTAAAATTAAAAAAATAATGCAGGAGCGAAAATGGGTATTCATTACGATTATAAATCTACGAGAAACGAAAAAGCGATGAAAAAGGAAGCGAAAAGGAAAGCTCGTATTGAGGAAAAAAGAGCAAAAAAAGGCAACGATCCTCAAAATAATGAAGAAACAATAATGCATGATATAGAAAAACCAATCACCCTTGAAGATCTAACGAACCCTAATAAAGATTAATTAAAACAACAATGAGAAGAGTGCCCGACCAAAAAGATGCTCAACTTATTAAGCGAGAAACAGCTCTAAAAGCAAATTTAAAAAAAAGAAAAAAATTTAAAGAAAAAATAAAAAAAAATGACAGTGCTATCAGATAAATGGATTAAAAAAATGGCTGAAGAAAAAGCCATGATTAAACCATTTGTTTCAAAACAAATTAGAAAAGGAAAGATATCCTTTGGATTGTCGTCTTACGGGTATGACGCAAGAGTTTCAAATGAGTTCAAAATTTTTACAAATGTGAACTCTGGTATAGTCGACCCTAAGGTTTTTAAAAAAGATAGTTTTGTTACTAAGATTGGCAAAGAATGTATTATACCACCAAATTCTTTCGCTTTAGCTAGAACAATGGAGTATTTTAAAATTCCTGAGGATATCCTTGTTATATGTCTTGGTAAATCTACATATGCGAGATGTGGTATAATAGTAAATGTTACCCCACTTGAACCTGGATGGGAAGGTCATGTAACACTTGAATTTTCTAACACAACTCCTTTACCAGCTAAGATATATGCGAACGAAGGTATTGCCCAATTTGTTTTCATTAAAGGCAATGAAAAGCCCCAAGTAACTTACGCCAATCGAAAAGGTAAGTACATGAAACAAAAGGGCGTAACTTTACCTAAAGTTTAGGTTCAATTTATTGATGCAAAAACTGATCATCAAAGGGAAAAAAAAATTAGTAGGCTCTATAGACATTTCTGGATCTAAGAATGCAATTTTGCCAATTCTAGCAGCTGCTCTACTTACTGACAAAGTTGTTACTTTAAGAAATATTCCATTAGTTAAAGATGTTTATACAATGATAAATTTATTAAAGTTTATTGGGCTAACAATAGAAATCTCAAAAAAATTAAAAACTTTAAAAATCTCAAGCAATAAAGAATTAAAAACAATAGCACCTTATAATCTTCTCAAAACAATGAGAGCAGGTGTTTTAGTTTTAGGACCCTTGTTAGCTAAGAATAAAAAAGCTAAAGTTTCACTTCCTGGGGGATGTGCGATTGGTGCAAGACCTGTTAACTTACATTTGTTTGCTTTAGAAAAACTTGGAGCAAAAATTAAAATAAAAGATGGCTATATATATGCTTCTGCTAAAAATGGATTAAAAGGAAGTATAATTAAATTTCCGTCTATCTCAGTAGGTGCAACAGAAAACGCTATTCTTGCCGCAGTCAGTGCAAAAGGCAAAACAATAATATCTAACTGCGCTATTGAGCCTGAGATTCAAGACATGATAGGGTTCCTAAAAAAATTAGGATGTAATATTAGGTTCGTAGGAAAAAGAAAAATTTTGATAATTGGTACTAAGGAATTTAAAGATACAAATCATGAAATAATATTCGATAGAATTGAACTTGGCACATATTTAATTGCAGCAGCTTTAGTTGGAAAAAAAATTACTTTTTTAAAGATAAAACCTAAAGTTATAGAGACAGAAATAAAATTATTAAAAAAAATGGGTGTCAAAATGAAGATAGACAAAAATAAAATTACCGTTTTTGAATCAAAAAAAATAAATAATGTAAATATTAAAACAGAGCCCTATCCTGGTTTTCCAACAGACTTACAAGCGCAGATTATGGTTCTGATGTTAAAAGCTACAGGTACATCAAAAATAACTGAAAATATTTTTGAGAATAGGTTTATGCACGTGCCAGAACTTAGAAGAATGGGTGCAAAAATTATAACAAAAAAAAATATAGCACTTGTTACAGGCCCAACAAATTTATCTGGAGCTGAAGTTATGGCAACAGATTTAAGAGCATCTGTTAGCTTAGTGTTAGCTGCGTTAATTGCTGATAACCGAACTGTTATTAATAGAGTTTATCATCTAGATCGTGGATATGAAAGCCTAGAAAAAAAATTAAAAAAATGTACAGCAAATATTAACAGAGTCTAAAATGAAAGTTACAAATTTGAAATTATTAGCAACGTCGGATGAAGATCTAAGAGTTGTAGCGGCCCATTTACAAGACGCAATTGTTTCAATACATGAGATCGCAAGTTTAAAAAAGAATAGGATTTTTTTAATTCAGATGAATAGGTTTATGTGGGAAGATGTTGAAAAAGGTGTCTTTAGGAAAAATAAGAGAATAAGAACAATATTAAAATTTGACAATGTTATTGGTGTTTTGTCTAAAAATATTAATACAAAAAGAAATAAAAATTTTTTAGATTTTTTAACTATTGAAAGCAATTTATTGCCTGATAAAAGCTATGAAATTAAATTAATTTTTTCAGGGAGCGCAGTGATTAAGATAAAAGCAGAAGTGATTGATGTAACTTTAGACGACCAGGGCTCTCCATGGGAAAGTAAAACACAACCAAAACATAAATTTTTATAATGTTAAAATTAATTAAATCTAATCAAAAAAATTTTTTAAAAAAATTAGACTTTATTTTGGAAAAAAGAAAAATTAAAGATTCTAAAATCGATATAAAAGTAAAAAGCATAATACAAAACGTAAAAAAAAATAAAGACTTAGCTTTAATCAAATATGAAAAAAAATACTCCAACATAAAAAATATTTCGTTAAAAAACATTAAATTTTCAACTTCAGAAAAAAAAAAGATAATTAAAAAATTAGATAAAAAAACAAAAATTTCAATTGATCTTGCTTTTGATAGAATTTTAAATTTTCATAAAAGACAGAAACTATATCCTTACTCGTTTACTGATAAGTTTAAAAATTCATTTTCTTATAAATTAAGTGCAATAAATAGAGTAGGTGTTTATGTGCCAGGTGGTTTAGCTAGTTATCCAAGTTCAGTTCTAATGAATTGTATCCCCGCACTAGTTGCTGGGGTTAAAGAAATATATATGACCACACCATCAATGAGCCAATCTTACAATCCAGCTGTAATTTATGCTGCGCAAAAATGTAGAGTAAAAGAAATTTATAAAATTGGTGGAGCTCAGGCAATAGCAGCAATGGCCTATGGAACTGAGACGATTCAAAAAGTGGATAAAATTGTAGGACCTGGGAATGCTTTTGTAGCTACCGCAAAAAAGCAACTTTTTGGAGAAGTTGGTATTGATATGATTGCAGGACCATCAGAAGTAACAATAGTTGCAGACAAATGGTCGAAACCAGACTGGATTGCAGCTGATTTAATAGCTCAAGCGGAACACGATGAAAATTCTCAGGCAATTGTCTTAGCAAATGACATTAAAATCATTAAACAAGTTAACTATTTTTTATCACAACAATTAAAAAACTTGCCTAAAAAAAAAATTGCATACAAGAGTTTAAAAAATTTTGGACTGTCAATATTAATAAAGAACAAAAAAATACTAACCGATACTATAAATTTAATAGCACCAGAACATTTAGAAATATTTGCAAAAAATGCAAATAAAATTATTAAAAATGTTCGTAATGCAGGATCAATATTTCTTGGTGAATATTCACCAGAAGCTGTTGGTGACTACGTAGCAGGCCCAAACCATGTTTTACCAACCTCTGGTTCAGCTAGATTTTCATCAGGACTTTCAGTGTATGATTTTTTTAAAAGATATTCTGTTATAAAAATGACAAAATCAGGCATTGAAAGATTAGGTACATCGGTTATAAATCTAGCCAAATATGAAAATCTAGAAGGTCACGCGAATTCAATTAAGATAAGATTAAAAAAAAAGGAAAATTAATTGGCTAAACAAGAAGTGTTAGAATTTAAAGGAAAGGTCACTGAACTTTTACCGAATGCAATGTTCAGAGTTAAATTAGAAAATAATCATGAAATTCTAGCACACACAGCTGGAAAATTAAGAAAGAATAGAATAAGAGTTTTAACTGGTGATAATGTAATGGTTGAAATGACGCCTTACGATTTAACTAAAGGCCGAATTACTTTTAGGTATTAGTTTTCAATCAGAGTGATGATTCAATATTTCATATTTAGTTATTAATTAATCTGTACCTTAGTAAAATCTGATTTATTTTTTTAACATCTTTTAAATCTAGTTTTAATAAATTAGATATTTTTTCTAGAGAATTATAACCATCAGCATATTGTAAAAAATTCATATAATCTCTTGTTGTTTTACTTGCATTTAAGTCGCTGAGTGTTGGGTACAAACCTCTTTTACCCATTTGAGGCTCACATATTATTTTATACTTTGGAAATATTTTTTTTGACATTATTTCAATAGACTCTTTTGCTACATTAAAACCACCAGATATACCTTTTAAGGTTACAAGATTAAAATCATCTAGCGAAGTATGGTACTCAGGATATTCACCATACTTTGTTCTAAAAATAGATGAGATTCTTAGATCAACACCGGGAGAGTTATATTGTCTCTCATCTGAACCTCTTTTCAAGAAGGAATAAACTTTAAATTTCTTAATTTTAAGTTTTTTATATGCTTCGATAATTGATTCATCTGATGGAGAATTTTTATATTTAGAAAACATGCAAGAGTGTTGCCTGTCATCACCAATACAAGATAAATTATATCCTCCAATAACATTCTTTTTTAAATGATTTAAATTTATATTTAGATAAGAAATTGAACCAATAGTTTCTGGAATAAAAATAAATCTTAAAGTTTTGTCTAATTTTTGTTTTTTGAAATAATTAATTAATCCCATTAATACAATCGGACCCGAAAGTTCATTATTTGCCATAGATGGGTGACAAATATAAGTGGATATTAAAATCTCTTGTTTAGATTTTCCTCTTAAAATTAGTTCTCCATAATTTAAGCTTCCATTTTTTTTGAAACTTGAATTGATGACAATTCTAAATTTGTCTTTTAAAAAATATTTTTTATTAAATTTTTTAAATTCATCGTACGAAATACAAAACCCCCATCTTTTTTTATAATATGAAGTTATATATGGAATAGCTTTTGGCTGTTTCTTCAAAAAGTATAGATTCTTAAAGAAATTTTTTTTTGTTAAAGTTTTTTTTAATGGAGTTGAGTACCCTACTAAATGAAGGTTGTTTTTTTTAAAATCAATGATTTTTAATCTATTTTTATCTAATACATAAGCATCGCTTACATTCCACTCTGAAGGTACATTCCAGTCAAATACTTTTGCACCAGACTTTATACTTTTAATTTTTAACCTAGGAAATTCTTTTTTTATTACTTTAAGTGTCTTTCTAATTCCAAAACCTGTTAAGCTTCTACAGATTGGAAACAACACTTGTTTGCCTAAGGTATAGTATTTCTTCATGGATAAGGTTTTTAATTTAGAATTTAATTTTTTTATATTTTTTCTCATTTATTTTAATTAATGTAAAAATAGTTGTACTTTTAATTTTAAACAAAGTTATAACTGAACATTATTAGAATTTAACATAACAGATAAAAAGTACTTAATTTAATTTCACAAAAATAAGTATATAAAATATCTATTAATTGTTATATTACATTGTTATTTTTTGTTAATTTTAAGTGGCCTTGTAGCTCAGTAGTAGAGCAGTACCCTGAAAAGGTATGTGTCGTTTGTGCGATTCAAACCAAGGCCACCATACCAAATCACATATAATTGTTTTTTAAAACTTGATAAGTTAAATTATGAATAAAAATACTGGACTTGTATGGCTTAGAGATGATTTTAGAATTTTAAAAAATGATGCACTAATCTATGCTTCTAAAAATCATGAATGTGTTTGTGCTCTATATGTTTATAAAAAAAAAGACTTTCAAAACAGATCAGCTCAACGATGGTGGCTTTTTCACTCTCTTAATAATTTTAAGAGTAAATTAAATAAATTTAATATAGCACTAGAGGTAATTGAAGCAGACTCTTACAAAGAAGTTTTTGAGATAATATTAAAAAAAAAAAATTTTTCTATTTATTGGAATAAAGTCTATGTGCCTCAATTTTTATTATTTGATCATAAAGTTTCTAATCTTTTAAAAAAAAAAAATATTAATTTTAAAATCTTTAAAGGCAATCTTTTGAATGAATCACATGAAATAAAAAAAAGTGACAATACACCTTTTAAAGTGTTTACACCTTTTTGGAAGACTGCTGAAAAATTTTATTTAGATAAAGGATTTCAAAAATCTGAAAACATAAAAAAAAAAAACAAAAAAATTAAATTTTTAAATCAATCTATCAAGATAGAAACAATATTACCTAAAAAAAAATGGACCAAAAAATTTGAAAATTTTTGGAATCCCTCAGAAGAAGAGGCAATAAAAAATATAAAAAATTTTATTAAAAATAGACTTGTAGAGTATGGTGAAAATAGAGACATTCCAGGAGTGGAAGGCACATCTAAAGCTTCACCACATCTTGCTTTTGGACAGATTCATGTAGAATCAATTTGGGAAGAATGTCAAAAAATTAAAAATAAAGGTACAGGTTATAGAAAATATATTAACGAACTTGGTTGGAGGGAATTCAGCCATAGTTTAATCAATTATTTTCCTGAAATGCTCAAAGGCAATTTAAGAAAAGATTTTGATCGATTTCCTTGGCAGACTAACTCAAAACATTTATTAGCTTGGAAGAAAGGTATAACAGGATACCCTATTGTCGATGCCGGTATGAGAGAATTGCGTGAAACAGGTTGGATGCATAATCGCGTAAGAATGGTAACAGCATCTTTCTTGGTTAAACATTTAAGAATTCATTGGCAAGAAGGTGAAAAACATTTCAGAGATAGCTTGTTGGACTTTAACGAAGCTAATAATATTGCTGGCTGGCAGTGGGTAGCTGGATGCGGCGCTGATGCGGCACCGTATTTCAGAATTTTTAATCCCATTTTACAAGGAGAAAGATTTGATCCAGCAGGTGATTATGTAAAAAAATGGATACCAGAATTATCCAATATTCCTAAAGAATTTATACACAAACCTTGGGATTTAAATGTAAATATTAAAGATTTTAAAATTGGAAAAAGCTATCCAGAGCCTATTGTTAAACACGAAGAAGCAAGAAATGCAGCACTAGCTGCCTTTAAAAGTTTAAAGAAATAAAATTTTTATAAACTAGCACCACAACAATTCTTAAATTTCTTTCCTGTTGCTTCACATTTTTCATTTCTTTTAATTTTTTGATTCTTCATTAGTTTTAAAAGACAATTTTCAGGAATTTTAGATTGTGTTTTATTCTCTATTTTTTTTTCTTGAGAAACGACAATATTTAAATTTAATAAAAACTTTATAACATCAGTTTTTATTTTTTCCAACAACCCTTCAAAAAGTATAAAAGCTTCTTTTTTAAACTCAGATAAAGGGTCTTTTTGTCCATAACTTCTTAGGCCAATAACTTGTCTGAGCTCTTCAAGATACTGTAGATGTGACCGCCATGAGAAATCTATAATTTGTAAAAAAATTTTTTTTTCAATATCATTATTCTCAGTAACACCTATCAGTTTTATTCTCTCTTGATGTTTAGATTCAAAAATATTTTTCAATTTTTTACTGTATTCACTGTCAGAGATATTAGTTAAAGCCACTAGCTCATTGTCATTTAATACATTTCCAGTAATATTTTTAATTGCATTTAAATATATAGTTTTATCATTTGTTTTTTCATAGTCATTTTTTATTTTAGTTAAGCTTAGAACTACCTCATCAAGAAAAGATTGAAGTGTTTCAGAAATATTTTTACTCTTAAGTATCTTGAATCTTTGACCAAAAATAACTTGTCTTTGATCATTCATTACATCATCAAATTTTATTAATGTTTTTCTTGTGTCAAAATTTCTACCTTCAACTTTTTGTTGTGCTCTTTCCATGGCTTTATTTATCCAAGGATGATCAATAGACTCATTTTCTTTAAGTCCTAATTTTTTTAACATTCCATCTATCGAGTTGGCTCCAAAAATTCTCATTAATTCATCTTCAAGACTAATATAAAAAATTGAACTTCCAGGATCTCCTTGTCTACCGGACCTACCTCTTAACTGGTTGTCAATTCTTCTGCTCTCATGTCTTTCAGTACCGACAATGTAAAGCCCACCAAGAGATTTTACTTTTTCTTTGTCGGCTTTAATTTGAATTAATTCTTTTTGATTATCTTCATCTCTAAAGTCTTTATTTCCACCAAGTTGGATATCAGTTCCTCTACCGGCCATATTAGTCGCTATTGTTATTGCTCCAATTTTTCCAGCTTCTGCAATTATTTTGGCTTCCTTTTCGTGTTGTTTTGCATTTAGCACGTTATGTTTAATATTTTTTTCTAATAGATTTTTTGAAATTTTTTCAGACTTTTCTATACTGGTAGTTCCAACTAAAACCGGCTGCTCTTTATTATGACATTCGATAATTTTATTCGTAATAGCTAAATATTTTTCTTTTTCAGTACGAAAAATTTGGTCATTTAAATCATTTCTAATCATTGGGCGATTTGTAGGAACGGAAACTACATTTAATTTATAAATATCAAAAAATTCTTCAGCTTCAGTTAATGCAGTTCCTGTCATTCCAGATAACTTTTGATATAAGCGAAAATAGTTTTGATATGTAATTGATGCTAGTGTTTGATTTTCTTCTTGTATCTCTACACTTTCTTTTGCTTCTATTGCTTGATGAAGTCCATCAGAAAACCTTCTTCCCCCTAAAACTCTACCTGTAAATTCGTCAATAATTTGAACTTTGTTTTCTTTTATAATATAATCAACATCTTTGTTAAATAAAAAATTAGCTTTTAATGCTTGATTAACATGATGGACAAGATTTAAATTTTGTGGATCATAAAAATTATTATTTTTTAAGACACCCTCGTGAATAGCAAGTTTTTCAATTTTATCAATTCCAACATCTGTTAAAATTGCATTTTTATTTTTTTCATCTATTTCGTACTCTATCTTTTGAAGTTTACTTATAAATTTATTTGCCAATAGATAATAACTACTTTTATCTTCACTGCGACCAGAAATGATTAGCGGAGTTCTAGATTCATCAATTAAAATACTATCTACTTCATCCACGATACAATAATTATGTTTTCTTTGTACCATCTCAGAAAGATCATATTTCATGTTGTCTCTTAAATAATCAAAACCCAGTTCATTGTTGGTAGCGTATGTAATATCGCAACTATAATTATTTTTTCTTTCTACATCATCTAATTCACTAGTAATACAACCGGTAGAAAGCCCTAAAAAGTCAAATACTTTCCCCATCCATTGAGAATCTCTTTTAGCTAAATAATCATTAACGGTTACAATATGTACACCTTTTCCCGTTAGAGCATTTAGGCATGCTGGCAAAGTAGAAACTAATGTTTTGCCTTCACCAGTTTTCATTTCTGCTATTTTTCCTTGATGCAAGAAAATTCCCCCAACTAATTGAGCATCATAGTGTCTCTCATTTAAAACACGGCTTGCCGCTTCTCTAACTAAGGCAAAACACTCAGGAACTATCAAATCAAGGGACCTACCATCTTTGAGATTTTTTTTTAGGAGATGAGTTTTAGATTTTAGTTCGTCATCTTTTAAACTCTTAAAATTGGCCTCCTGATTGTTAATTTCAACAACCAAAGGTTTAACTCTATCTAATTCTTTTTGATTGCCAGTTTTGAAAATTTTATTTAATGTTTTTGTAAATAAACTCATATTAGTAGGTTGGTAGTAATATTATTAATACTCTATATATGTATTTATAATTTAAATTAAACAATAATTATGACAATAAATTTAAAAAATATTTTTAGACCAGATAAGAAAGCATCAAAAATGGGTGACTTTCAGGAGCTTAAGCCCATTGATGGTTTACAGGTTTCAGCAGTTTCTGCAGATCTCTATAAAAATGAAAGGGACGATCTTTCATTGTTTTATTTTCCGGATGGAGCAAATTACGCTGTTGCTTACACTCAAAATTCTATAGTTTCAGAGTCAATTACTTGGAACAGAGAAAATACAAAAAATAATATTAAAGCACTAGTTGTTAATACAAAAAATGCCAATACATTTACTGGAGAGGAAGGGCTAAGCAGCCTTGATGAAATAGCTAAAAGTTTAGTAGAATCTTTAAAAAATTATGAAACTGAAAATGAATATGAAAAAACTAAAATAAAAGAAATATTGTTTGCGTCAACCGGTGTCATTGGAGAAAAATTTCCTGTAGAAAAAATAAAAACAAATATTCCAAATTTAGTTTCAAGCTTAAGAATTAATCAGAATAAACTTATCTGGTTAAAGATGGCAGCAGCAATTATGACAACAGACACCAGGCCAAAAGTTGCCTATTCAGAAATAAAAATTGGTGAAAAAAAAATAAAGATAGCTGGAGTTGCCAAAGGTTCCGGTATGATAGCTCCTAATTTAGCAACTATGTTTTCTTTTATTTTTACAGACGCAGACATTTCTTCTGTTGTGTTAAACAAGTATTTAAATAAAGTTTTGTCGAATACTTTTAATTCAATAACAATTGATAGCGACACCTCTACTAATGATATGGTTGCAATATTTGCAACAAAGAAAATTAAAAATAAAAAACTAAATACTATTTCAAGCAAGGAGGCGGCAAAATTTGAAAAAGCGCTAAGAACTGTTTGTTTAGATCTATCAAAACAGATTGTTGTTGATGGAGAGGGTGCAAAAAAATTTATAACTATCAAAATTGTAAATTCAGAAACTATAGAGAGAGCAAAAAAAATAGCCTTTTCGATTGCTAATTCTCCATTAATAAAAACAGCTGTAGCAGGTGAAGACCCTAACTGGGGTAGAATTTTAATGGGCATAGGAAAATCAGGTGAAAAATTTGATCAAAAAAAAATAATTATTAAGCTAGGAGAATTTGTTGTAGCTGAAAATGGAAAAATTTCTGAAAATTATAACGAAGAAAAATTGCAAGAATATATGCAATGGGACTCAATTCTTATTCAAGTTGATTTGAAACAAGGTCATGAGCAGTATGAATGTTATACTTGTGATTTTACGCATGATTATATTGACATCAATGCTCATTACAGAAGAAGCTGAGTCTTGAAATGATAATAAAAAATAATTATTCTAATTAATGATAAAATATCTCTTAAAATGTAATAATAAACATGAATTTGAAAGCTGGTTTTCAGAGTCTAAAGAATATGAAAAACTTAAAAAAAATTTTTTAATTGAGTGTATTTTTTGTGGGTCAAAAAATATTGAGAAATCAATTATGGCCCCAAATATTTTTGTAACAAAAAAAATTAAGGAAAAAAGATTTAATAGTAAAGAATTTAATAAAATTAAAAAAGATTTAACCAAAATTAAAAAATTTGTAGAGAAAAATTTCGAATTTGTGGGTAAAAATTTTCCTAGAGAAATAAGAGAAATTTACTATGATAGTAAAAAAAATAAAAATATTTATGGAACAGCAACTTTAAAAGAAAAATTGGAGCTAGAAGAAGAAGGGATTGAGCTAGTTACTATTCCGTGGAGAGAGAATAAAGAAAATTAATTTTTTTCAGCTGTAATTATATAATTAACAGACATATCCTTGTTTTTTTTCCACTCCTGAAAAATAGGATTATAACTCAAGCCAGTAAAATCATTGATCGAGAAATTTAAGTCAACAAGTTTTTTTTCTAGTTCTTCAGGTTTAATAAATTTGTTCCAATCATGTGTACCTATTGGTAACCATCTTAGAATATATTCAGCACCGACTATTGCTTTTATGTATGAAGTTAATGTTCTATTGATAGTAGCAGTAAACATTATTCTTTTTTGTTTTAGCAAGCCGTAACATGAAGAAAGATAAAGATCTAAATTTTCAACATGCTCTACTACTTCTAAATTTAAAATAATATCAAATTTATTCAGTAGTTTTAAATCTTCAGGAACTGTATTCAAATAATTTATATTTAGATTACTTTTTTTTGCATGTAACTTTGCTACCTGAATGTTTTTATCAGAAGCATCAATACCAGTTACATTGGCCCCTAGTCTGGACATAGGCTCGCTAATTAATCCACCACCACACCCAATGTCTAAAATTTTTAAATTACTTAAAGGAAATTTTTTATTTTTATCTATTTTAAAATAATTTGAAGTAACATTTAGAATATGCTCAATCCGAATTGGATTAAACGCATGCAAAGGTTTAAATTTTCCATTAATATCCCACCACTCATCAGCTATTTTAGAAAATTTATTAATTTCATCTTTATTTATTGTGCTCATTATTCTACCTTACATCTTCTTGTTAAATTTCTAAATTAAGATATTCATAGTTATAAATTATATTGTATATATGACAAAAATTGTTATCAAATTTGGTGGGACATCAGTAGGTAGTTTAGATAGAATAATTGCCGCAGCGAAAATAGTTAAAAAAAAATTAAATAAAAAAAATAAAATTATAGTAGTTGTTTCAGCTATGGCAGGCAAAACAAATGAATTAATTAAACAGTCAGAAAAAATAAGTAAAAGTTTTAACAAAAGAGAATTAGATGTTTTGTTGACTTCTGGTGAACAGATTACATCAGCTTTGCTAGCCGGCGCTTTAGAAAAAGAAGGAATTAAAGCTAGAAGTTTTATGGGATGGCAAATACCGATTCTAACCGATGGTGATCATAATAATGCCCGAATAGTTAATATGAATGTAGAAAAAATAAATAAATTTATTTCAAACAAAAGTGTAGCGATTATTCCTGGTTTCCAAGGAGTTTCAAAAAATGGAGATATCACATCTATAGGTAGAGGAGGTTCTGATGCCACAGCAGTTGCAATCGCAAAAATTTTTAATACTGACGAGTGTGAAATATATACTGATGTAGAAGGAGTCTATTCCACAGATCCAAGAAACTTTCCAAAAGCTAAGAAAATTAATAAAATATCCTACGAAGAAATGTTAGAGATGTCATCTCTTGGTGCAAAAGTAATACAATCATCTGCTGTGCAAACTGCTATGATGTACGATTTACCATTACATGTAAGATCTACTTTTTCCAATGCCGAAGGTACTAAAATATTTGGATCTGAAAATATAGATTATTCTAAAACTATTACTGGTGTGACTTATTCTAAAGATGAAGCAAAAATAACTATTTTAGGTGTGCAAGACAAACCTGGAGTAGCAGCAGATATATTTGAGCCATTAGGAAAAAAATCGATAAATGTTGATATGGTTATTCAAAATATTTCACCTGACGGTAAAACAACAGACTTAACTTTTACAATTAAAAGAAGCGATCTAAGCAAGACAATTAAAATTATAAAATCAAATAAAAAAAATGTTCAATATAAATCTATTAATAATGATAAAAAAGTATCCAAAGTATCAATTGTTGGTGCTGGAATGATAACCACACCTGGTGTAACTTATAAAATGTTTAGAGCTTTATCACAGGAAAAAATAAATATTTTAGCAATATCTACATCTGAAATAAAAATATCTGTTATTATTAATGAAATTAATACTACAAAAGCCATAAAAAAACTTCATACTGTTTTTAATTTAGATTAATTTATGGAGATTAGACCACACAGAATTATTCAAAGAAAAAAGACCAAAAAAATAATGATTGGTAAAGTACCTGTGGGAGGAGATTCTATTATATCTGTTCAGTCAATGACGAATACAATTACTACCGACATACCAGGAACTATTAAACAAATATTGAATCTAGAAAATGCTGGAGCAGACATAGTAAGAGTATCTTGTCCTGATGAGGAATCAACTAGATCGCTTAAGGAAATTGTTAAAGAAATAAATGTTCCTATAGTAGCTGACATACATTTTCATCACAAAAGAGCCATTGAAGCAGCAAAAATGGGAGCTAGTTGTTTAAGAATTAACCCAGGAAATATTGGTGCAAGTGACAGAGTTGTGGAAATAATAAAAGCTGCTAAAGACTACAATTGTTCTATTAGAATAGGTGTAAATGCAGGATCCTTAGACAAGACACTCTTAGAAAAATATAAAGAACCATGTCCAGAAGCTTTAGTAGAGAGCGCCATGTACAATATAAAACTTATGGAAGATAATAATTTTTTTAATTTTAAAATAAGTGTTAAATCATCAGATGTTTTTTTAGCAGTTAAATCTTACGAGCAATTATCAGAAGCTTGTGATTACCCTCTGCACGTCGGTATAACTGAAGCTGGTGGACTTTTAACTGGAAGCATAAAATCATCGATAGGTATTGGACAACTATTAATGCAAGGTATAGGTGATACAATTAGAGTTTCACTATCTGCAGACCCAATTGAAGAGATTAAAGCCGGGTATGAAATTCTAAAATCTTTAAGCATTAGATCAAGAGGAGTTCAAATCATATCTTGCCCTTCATGTGCAAGACAAGCTTTTCCAGTCATAGATACAGTTAAAATTTTAGAAAAAAAATTAGAGCACATTAAAACACCGATTACGCTTTCCATAATCGGTTGTGTTGTCAACGGTCCTGGTGAAGCTGCTCAAACTGAAATAGGATTAACAGGTGGAGGGCAAGATAACAATCTTCTTTATTTATCTGGCGTCCCACACGAAAAAGTTCCTAGCAGTAAAATAATAGATAAAATTGTTCTACTTGTAGAAAATAAAGTTAAAGAAAAAATAATTAAACAATGATTCCATTGGAAAAAGTCCAAGATCTTGTTTCAAAACACGATAGTCTAGAAAAAGAATTATCAACTGGAACCATTGATTCAAAAACATTCGCTCAAAAATCTAAAGAATACTCAGACTTAGGGAATATTATTTCTTATGCACGCTCATATTTGAAATTTGAAGATGAACAAAAAGAGCTAGACCAGATTTTACAAGACAAAACTAGTGATTCAGAAATGAGAGATCTGGCAGAGAAAGAACTTGATATACTTAAACAAAAAAAAATTGACTTTACAAATAAACTAAAAATATTTTTATTACCTAAAGATGAGGACGATAGTAAGAATGCTATAGTTGAAATTAGAGCTGGTACAGGCGGGTTAGAAGCATCTCTTTTTTGCTCAGACTTATTTAAAATGTACGAAAAAGTATGTTCTAAAAAAAAATGGAAGTTAGAAATTATAAGTATTTCCAAGAGTGAAGCAGGAGGATTTAAAGAGGTCATATTTTTAGTTAATGGCAACGATATCTATTCCTACTTAAAATATGAGTCGGGCGTTCATAGAGTGCAAAGAGTGCCTACAACTGAAACTCAAGGGAGAATACACACTTCAGCATCAACAGTGGCTGTTTTGCCAGAAGCAGAAGAGGTAGATGTTCAAATTAAAGAATCTGATTTAAGAATTGATGTTTTTAGAGCAGGTGGCCCAGGTGGTCAGTCAGTTAACACAACAGATAGCGCAGTAAGAATAACACACATACCAACAGGTGTTGTGGTCAGTCAGCAGGATGAAAAATCTCAGCATAAAAATAAAGCAAAAGCATTAAAAATTTTAAGATCTAGAGTATATGAAGCTGAAAAAAGAAAAAAAGATCAAGAGCGAGCAGATAATAGAAAAAATCAAATAGGAAGTGGAGACAGATCTGAAAGAATTAGAACCTATAATTTTCCTCAAGGCAGAGTAACAGACCATAGAATAAATCTCACACTTCATAAGTTAGAAGAATTCTTAAGTGGTGAGATACATGAGGAAATGAATGAAGCTCTAAGATTAAGAGAACAAGACTTAAAACTACAGAACCTAAAACAATGAATGTATCAGATCTCTTGAATTCGGGCTCCAAGATACTTAAAAAAAGTAAAATAGAAACGCATCAATTAGATTCTGAACTTCTGTTATCTAACTTGTTAAAAAAACAGAGGGAAAATTTATTGATAAACTTAAATGAAGAAGTTTCAAAAAATACTATTAATAATTTTGAAAGATTAATATCTAGAAGAGCCAACAGAGAGCCTTTAGCATACATTTTAAGAAGTAAGGAATTTTGGAGTAAAGATTTTTTTGTAGACAGAAATACATTAATTCCACGACCAGAGACAGAGCTGATTTGTGAAAGTGTGATTAAAATATTTAAAAATAAAAAATCATATATTTTAGACATGGGCACAGGTACAGGCTGTATAATACTCAGCATTTTAAGTGAAATTAAAGGTGCTACAGGTGTTGGGATTGATGTTTCTGAAAAAGCTATTAAGGTTGCTAAAAAAAATTCAAATAAACTTGGTTTAAACAAGAGAGTAGAATTTATTAACAAGCCATTAGAAGATATCTACGGATCTAAATTCGATTTAATTGTTTCTAATCCACCTTATATAAAAACTTCTGATATAAAAAAATTATCGGACGATGTTAAAAGATTCGAGCCTAAAATAGCTTTAGATGGAGGTAAGGATGGGCTTGACGTAATTAAAAAAGTTATCTACAAGTCTAGTACTATTTTAAATAAATTAGGTATGCTTGCTTTAGAAATAGGTTATGGGCAATACCATAAAGTTTCACAAATTCTAAAAAAAAAAAATTTTGAAGAAGAGTTATTAATTAAAGATTACAAAGATAACGTGAGATGTATATTAGCAAAAATTAAAGGTTAATTTTAAATTCAAAAAAATGAGTGATCACAAAAGAAGATTTAGACCAAGACCACAAAGAAGTGGTTTTAGACCCAGAAATAACAATGGGCAAAATTCAAATGGGCATTTTCAATCTAATGGAAATGGTGGCTTAAGCAGAAATAATGGATCTATGACCAATCCATTTAACGTAGAAAAAACTGCTCAAAAATATCAACAACTTGCGAAAGATGCACTTACATCTGGAGATCCAGTTTTATATGAAAATTATCTTCAGCACGCAGAACATTTTAATCGAAGATTATCCGAATTAAATGCAAAACCCAAAGAACAAAAAGTTGAGAACCATAGCGCACCTAATTCATCAGCTAAACCAGAAATAGAAAAAAAAAAGTAGTTAAGTTTTAACTATTTATTTTCTCTTAATCTAGCAAGCTTAACATCAATTTTAATTCTCTCTACTTCAAATTTATTTCTAGCTTCGTTACTTAGAATTTTTCCACTGGGTAGCTTCATTCTTTGTGAGTTAATTCTTTTTCCATTTTTAAGAACCTCGTAATGAAGATGTGGGCCTGTTGACATTCCAGTTGAACCAACATAACCAATAATTCTTCCTTGATTAACTCGTACACCTTTTTTTATACCTCTTCCATATTTTGACATATGCCCATAAGCTGTCACATAAGTTGAGTTATGTTTAATTGAAACATAATTTCCATAACCTTTATATTTTTGTGCTCTTAGTATCACTCCAGATCCAGAGGCCATTATTGGTGTACCTTTTGGTGCAGCAAAGTCTGTGCCTTGGTGTAATTTATTATATCCAAGTATAGGATGTTTTCTCATTCCAAAAGAAGAAGACAAACGTGCGCCATTAATTGGAGTTTTCATTAAAGTTTTTATGACACTTTTACCATCAACATCATAATATCCCTGCTTGTTATCATGTTTAAAATTATAAAGTGAAAGTTCTTTATTGTTTACAAACATGGATGCATAAATTATTTTTCCAGTATTTCTCACAATGTTTTCATCATCAACATACTGTTCGTAATAAATTTCAAACGTATCATCAGCTCGTATATCTCTTTGAAAATCTACTTCAAATCCAAATATATTTGCAAACTCGACTATGATATTTGGTTCAACGCCAGCCTTTATTGCAGAGTTGTATAAATTATTTTTTATTGTATTAGATAAAACTATCTCTTTTTTTTTTAATTTTAAAATAATTTTTGATACGTCAAAGGTATCTTTATTTTTTTTTGCCTCAACAGAATTAATTGCATCAATCGGATAAAATAAACTAATAATCTTATTAGTTCCTTTTTCTTCCTTTGTTACAATTTGAATTGGTGCTCCAGGAGATATATTGGTTAATTTTTTTTTTACAATCTCACTAATCAGATTGTTAATATCAGCATTATCAATATTATATTTTTTAAGTATTTTTTCTAAAGTATCATTATTTTCCACAGTATAATTGTACTCTTTGTATGGAGATTTTATATTATCGAAAATGAACTCTTTTATATTAGTAAATTCGTCTGATTTTAAGAAAGAATTAAAATTTTTTTCTTTTAATTTTGAGTAAGATTTTACCTGATTTACAACTAAAGCATAGATTACAAAAAAAAAGCCTATAAGAAAAAAAAAAAATGGGTATTTTCTTTGATTTAAAAAACTAAAAAATAATGTGATTTTTTTTTTCTGCTTTGTAGAAAAATTTAAAAAATTAGTTATTCTAAGGCCTGACATTTCAGTAGTTTGATATATAAAAATAACAAGACCTTTTCAATGAAAAGTAGAGAATAAGCTTTGGTTTTATTGACTTTTTAAGCCAATATACACCTTGATTTATCTTTTTTTTGTAATATAACCGCGTCTCACATTTTTTAGTAATATTTAATGTAAATTATCTGTTGCTATAGGTGCGTTTTAGATTTTTCATTAAATCTTAGCTTTTTTAAATTGTAAATTTTTAAGAAGAGAAGTGTGGACGGTTAGGTTAACAAAGAAATTGTCGTACACACTTTAACAAAACTAACTTTAGTTCACACTAAAGTTTTTTAAAGCTAGTGTGCGCCGTTATTAAACTTGAGAGTTTGATCATGGCTCAGAACGTACGCTGGCGGCACGCCTAACACATGCAAGTCGAACGCAGTAG